>Ga0268279_1000577_pt1 | contig 22917 bp, 19 predicted proteins | sample saktaG_6_FD_190142 | JGI IMG/M metagenome (GOLD analysis project Ga0268279, IMG submission 190142) | Saline water microbial communities from Sakinaw Lake, British Columbia, Canada - sak_2010_1_5_80m | ecosystem: Environmental > Aquatic > Non-marine Saline and Alkaline > Saline ...
CTTCTGGAAAAGTTAGAGAAATACAGCCCGCTAAGGCTGCTTAATCAATCTTCTGATAGATTACTGGTTTATCCGAATCTAGAGCACGCTACGCTCAAAACTCAATCTGATCCCTCAAAACTCATACCCCAATTATTAGACCACCTTATTGCTCTTGGTGACTTAGCACGCGAGATTAACCATGCCCTCGGCAGTAACGGTCATCGTCCGGGGAAGGTTTCCGGGATATTAAAGCAGTTAGCGGCGGAGGTGGATGATGACTCGTAGTCTTCACGATCAGCTGTGGCTGACGGCTGGTTCAAATCCTTTGCCCATAGTCTTTGCAGGAGCGGGGTTATGAGTAAGTCATTAGTACAATCGGGCAGGCCCAGACTTTTGGTGGATTTTGGACTAATTTTGGACCTCCGAGAGAAGGAGAATCTGGGTTGGTCGAGGGTCGCCAGGGAATACACCAGAAGAACAGGATTGTACATTAGTAAACAGACCTGTAAAAGACGGTATGAAGAGGTAACGTCCAAGAGAACTTCTGGTGTTACTTCTAAGCCGATAGTAAAACCTCCGCGCTCGCCGCCTGACGCCGGGGGGCTAACCTATAGTTGAGTTGAACTATAAAGAATAAATGATTATTAAGGGGGTGAACTGTGACAAAGGTAATAAGCACCAAATTGAAGGTAGACGAGTTAGAAAGGTTTATAGCAATGGCAAAGCAGCAGGGTGAAACAAAAGCCGGGCTTTTAAGGCGGCTGGTACTGGAATACCTGAATAATGGTGATAAGGTAGGGGATGTAGACTCTGCTGGTTTATCCGATTTGTACGAGCGTGTAATTAATGGTCTACCGGTTAAAAAGCCCAGTAGTGGCAATAGTCAATCCTCTTGCCGGAGTATAAAATCTTGTAGCCCTTTGGTGAGAGAAAGTCCTGGAAATAGGAGCCTGGTTTCTGTAAATCGGGACTCTCGCACTGAATTGGCAGCTCCAGCTCCACCGGTTAACGTTAGTATACTAGGGAAGAAGGACGCGGTATGTCATCCTAACTCGCTTACCCTATTTAAGGATCGTCTACCGGTATACCGTAATGATTCCGGGGGTAGACTCGAGGCTAGTAATAAGTCTACAACAGTTAAAGGGGTACTGTTTTTATTATTTTTAATCTGGCTACGTCATAAGTCTCAGCCTTCCTCAACGCAGTGAATAGATTGGGGCATAATTTGATATTATATAGTATGGGTGATTACGGCTTATGTACCGATAACAATGGTACAATGACTATCCGTTGCCAATGCTCTCTCTGGTATACCCTTTGATTCAGGTAGCGTATTCGGCTTGATATTCCGGGTTTACCAGAGAGAGTACAAGACTCACCTTTGTCTCTTTGTGAATCCATATAAGACTGGTGCAAAATTACCTAGGGGCAAGATTCGCTTTTTATCTGTAGTAGGCTTAGAGGGTAGTTATACGCTGAGATATGGATCAATAGAGGTAGACTGAACACAATATAGTATTGAGTAGGTAGACCAGGCTAAATTGAAGGTAGACTCTTTAGTAGACTGAAGGTTTACTGAAGTAGACCATCTTCATTAAGAGTAAACGTCGCGTTTTAGTTTTATGTATTTGGTTTCATTATGTAACCACAGGAGTAATAAGTATACTAATGAAGTAGATCAGTTTATTAAGTTGACTGAATCCCTAATCTATTACCCCCGGACCAGCGTTCTTAGCAAAGGTTAAAAGTTGTGTCTGCTTTTAGGGATTCATAGATAATATGAGTATTAAGAAGCGCTTCTATTTGGAACGACGGAAGTACAAGTATACCATGAAGCCCGCGGCTACCGCTGAGATAATATAGCTAGGGAGATAGACATAATAAAACCTGGTGTAGGTTATTTCTCCGTCGTCAGGAGATGAGCTAAAGGCGGGCATAATCCCTAGGTTCTGAAGCGTCGATTTGTCGCCATTATATTCCCAGCACTGTGTGCTCATATTCTGGGGCACAGTGAACACAGTATAAGTCTGGTTACTGCCGGCAACTTGATATTTAGCCGGGTTCTTTTCTGTAACGGCGAGTTTTTCCATCCGTGCACTGCTATCGCTACCTATTTCATCCCCCATAACATAGAGGTGCTCCATTACATCCTGTTCGGTACTTAATTCCAAGTATTCCTCCAGGCTGTCAATATAAACCATACTACTAACCCCGTAGGCTCTCGCTGTAGAGTGCTCGTTCTTCAATAGGGTTATACCCGGCTTTTCCAGCTCGACAGTTAAGTCCTCCTGCTGGTAAAGGAAATCATAGCTGGCGTAATCCACCTCGTGAACCAGAAGCACATACTTCACGTTGAGCGGCGCCAGAAGCTCCCCCAGATTATTCACACTGCTGGCATTACCCAGCAGGAACTCCACGTACTTGCTTATCGGATTGGTGCTGCCGGAGTATTTCCCGGCTATTTCCAGGTTATCTCCTCTGATAGTAGGCTTGTCAAAAAATTGCTGGGCTGGGTTCGCCAGTCGCTTATTACTGTTTGGTAGCCAACTATAGTCCATGTATAGATGCCAGGGCAGGAATAATATATTGAAATCGTCATCATCCTGGTTTAGATACTCGTTAACCTCGTACCATTCCTCAGGATAATCAGTGGCCTCAAGCTGTCCCCAAGAGTTAAAGATGGGAAAGGAATAAAATAGAGGTACGAGTAAGGCAAAAACAATGAACACTTTAGCCCCTGCCCAAAGTACATGCTTTTTTCTTCGCCTGAACTCAGCAATAAACGCTTCTACCCCTAAACCTCCCAGATAAGCATAACTGAGGCAAAGCAAAGCCACGAATTTCTGTGAATCCCTGAATCCTCTGACGAGGACCAGGTTATTGAAAAGCCATTCGAAGGCTGGCTTGGTCAGGTCTAATGACGCGCCTACAGCAAAAATGAAGCCGGTGATACCGACAACAGCTAGTGATATTCCCTGCCACCGTGCTTTTTTATCCTTGAGAATTGATAAAAGTCCATAGATAGCTAGGAAAAGTATAAAGACAAAAAGAACCGGCCAGAAGGGGATGAAGTTTGAGGCATAGACCCAACCGGGGTTCCAGAACCCGTGCATTGAGGCCAGGGCGAAGGTTACTCCGGCCCCGCCGCTGGCTTTGGGGGCGAACAGGAGTATGTCTGCCTGGCCTATCTGCTCCAGCCTGGCCGTGCCGGCAGTTAAAACCGGGACGAGCCAGTAGACATTCAAAACCAGAAACATGGCGGCGCTAATACCGACATATTTACTTATATGGAGGAGCCGTGCTGAGTTCTTGCGTTCGCTTATCAGTTTGACCACGAAAATGACTAAAAAGATGAGTAAAAGCAGGAAGAGGCCGTGTACCAGCATCACCCCCACCAGTGTTGAAAGCAGGGTCAGCTTGATGGCATTTTTCATACTTCCCTTTCCCAGGAGTTCCAGGAATGCCTTAACCGCGAAGGGGATTAGCGCATAAGCTGCCAGAAGTGGCCAAAGCCCGGCCATGAACCTGACATAGGTAAAGGGGTTTACCATGTAAAGTAAGCCGGCGAAGTAGCTGCCCAATCCTTTGAAGGGGACAAGTTTATGAGCGCCCAGTCCGGCCAGGAAGAAGATGAGAAAGAGGATGACCTTCTGCACCAGCCAGGCGGGGATAATATCGCTTAGCCATTGCACAGATAGGAGAAGGGGGGCCCGGGCGGATATGCTTTCAGACAGCCCGTAGAGCTGGGCATTGGAGTCCATATTGGGGGTAAAGAGCATGTCAAGGGTTAGGATGTAGCCGGGGAGTAGCAGCGCCCCCAGAATGACCAAGGAGAGCAGGGCATATACCAGATAAGGGAGCCATTTTTTCTTTTCGGTCTCCATCTCTAGCTCTTATCTTCGTCCACTCCTTTAGGGCTTCTCCTGATGCTTAGAACTAGGAGGAGAACTATCCCGACAACTAAGAGGCTACAACCCGCCAGCCCGAATCGGCTGGCCATAGTCTCCTTACCGATGGTGGATAATATACCTGAGGCAAGCAGCAGGAGAGCGGCTACCATCAGGCCTATCTTTGAGGACGCATTAAGAATATTCAATCTTTATTACCACCTCTATAGATTTTCATTACCAAACCTATTGAGCCAATTCCTAGGATAAAGGTTTGTCATGTGGGGCGTCCCAGGGAAACCTTTCTCCCTTAAGCCATCTTTGCCATCGACTCATGTCCTCTTTCACCATTAGCCCCACTAACCCGTCAAATTTTACCTTTGGCTCCCAGCCTAGAACCCTTTTTGCTTTGGAGTAATCCCCTCGGAGGGTACCATCATATAAAAGTACAGGATATTTTTTGTCCACTCGGACATATTCCTGCCAATTCAAGCCAACCATACCGAAGGCTTTAACTACAAATTCCTTGACTGAGTGCGCCTCACCTGTGGCAATCACATAATCATCAGGCTGCGGTTGCTGGAGCATAGCCCACATGGCCTCTACGTAATCAGGGGCATAGCCCCAGTCCCGCTTCGCCTCCAGATTCCCCAGGGTTAATTGCCTCTCAATGCCCAGAAAAATCTTGGCTACGGCGTTGGAGATTTTTCTGGAGACAAATTCAAGCCCCCTCAGTGGAGATTCATGGTTAAACAGGATGCCGTTACAGGCAAAGATGCTGTACTTATTCCGGTATATATTTACCATCCAGTAGGCATACAGCTTGGCGGCAGCATAGGGGTTAGCCGGCTGGAAGGGTGATGCCTCTGTCCGCACCCCTGTCCCGCCCGGGCCAAATAGTTCTCGGGAAGATGCCTGATAGAACCGTATCTTCGGGTTTATCTTTCTAATCGCTTCCAGAATTCTGGTCACCGCTAAACCTGTGTCCTCTCCGCCGGTAATAGGCTGCTCAAGAGAAGCCTTAATCGTGGACTGAGATGCCAGGTTGTATATCTCATCGGGTTGGGATGTAGCAATTCCCTTGGTGATAGACTCCTTATCAAGCATATCAATTGGTATCAGCTCAATCTTTTTATGAATATCCAGATACCGTAATCTCCATAAGTTAGAAGATGGCTGCTTTCGATATGTGCCGTAGACCCGGTAGCCTTTGTCACCGAGAAATTTAGCCAGATAGGCACCATCCTGTCCCGTGGAACCGATTATCAATGCTTTTTTCATCTCAGCTTCTCTTAGCTCTCTTAAAGGTAAAACATCATCTTGAAATTACCTCAAACTGGGGAAGAGGCACGATGAATTTACCCCCAGAATAAAGGTATTCCTTTTCCCTATTTTTGAATTCTGAAATGAAGTGCCAGGGTAATACCAATAAATAGTCCGGCTTGGCCTGTCTCATTTTCGCTTCCGATTTTATTTCTATATTTGTGCCCACGGTCCGCTTGCCGCATTTTTGAGGATTCCTTTCAGCTATGGCATCTATCATTGTGTTATCTAGACCATACCACTGTAATAGGGTATTCCCCTTGGTTGACGCCCCGTACCCCCAGATGGTCTTGCCCTTGGACTTTTCAGATTTAACAAAATCGACAGTTTGTTCCCTTAGCCCCAGCAGCTCTTCAAACCAGGAGGTGTATGTCTCAGGGTCGCTTAGATTTAGTTTCCTCTCGTATTCGAGCAGACTCTCTCTCCTAAAGGCACATACATCCCGGTAGGGAGCAGTGGCGAACAACTCGTCACTACTACCGTTCTTCCTCACGTAGATTCTGAAGCTCCCGCCGTTGATATCGTTCAACTCCACATCAACAACTTTTAAGTCATGTTGTTCTATCAGATATTCGAATGACGATAAAGAATAGTATTCAAGGTGTTCGTGGCATATGTTGTCAAAGGCACGTTGTTTTAACATTAGTGGCATATAGCTCATCTGCACTATCCACAGGCCCTCAGTATCCAGCACAGCCTCTATGTCATTTACGAATTTATGGGGCTCTTCTAAATCGTAGAACATGGCAATGGTGGTTATTATCTTAGCCTGTTTATTCAGCTTACTGAAATAAGCCTGCGCTGTAAAATAGTCGGTAAGGACCAGGTCAGCGTATTTTGCGGAGTACCGCTCTAAATTCTTGGCTGGGTCAAAACCTACTTTATATAAACTGTTTCCATAAAATCTTAATAGTGTACCGTCGTTACAACCTATATCCAGGGCGATGTCATCCTTTTCGCACTTGATAGTTGACATCGCTTTTCGGGCTATTCCCTTCAATTCCTCGGTCATTGTTTTGTTTATACCGGAACGATACCAGTAATTTTCATACATCTTATCAAAAGGGGCAGTGTGTTTGAGCTGTAATAAACTGCTCTTCTTATCAAGAGTCATGGTCAGCGGGACCTTTTCCCTGTTAGAAGAGTAATCATCAATGAAATCTGACATATATAAATTACCCAGACTAAAAAGTTCTACTAATTTCTCATTTGAGATTCTGGAAGTTTGTCTTTCTATTATCATTTCTAAAGGTCTCCCTTTATTAAATGCTCAGGAGCCGAAGTAATTATCTATTTGCTACTATTTTTCACTATAGCTAATCTTCTACACCTTGGGCACTCTGGTTAGAATATTTGTCTCACTTGGATAGTTAGGAGCATCCCAGGGAAATCTCTGTCCTTTTTGCCATCTCTGCCATCTATCCGTGTCTTCCTTTACCATTACCTCTACCAGTTTATCAAATTTAACCTCTGGCTCCCAACTCAGGCGCCGCTTTGCCTTCGAATAGTCTCCTTGAAGCACATTAATATCCAGGGGACGAAGGAACCGCTGGTCTACCTTGACATACTTCTGCCAGTCTAGTCCAAGGATACCAAATGCTTTCTCGACGAACTCTTGGACACTATGGGTCTCGTTTGTAGCTATTACATAGTCATCTGGCTCTTTCTGCTGTAGCATCAACCACATTGATTTGACATATTCTGGAGCGTAGCCCCAGTCCCTTTTGGCTTCTAAGTTTCCTAATACGAGCTCCTTCTGTAACCCCAAGGATATTTTGGCAACCGAGTTTGAGATTTTTCTGGTCACGAATTCCAATCCTCTTAACGGAGATTCATGGTTAAACAGAATGCCATTGCAGGCGAAAATATTGTAGCCTTCTCGATAAGTCCGTGTCATCCAGTAGCCATAGAGCTTAGCGATGGCGTAGGGGCTACAGGGATGGAAGGGGATACTCTCGTTTTGTGGGGGCTGATTGTAATTGCCATAGAGTTCACTAGTGGATGCCTGATAGAATTTAATACGGGGGTTAATTTGTCTTATTGCCTCTAAAATTCTAGTTACGCCTAAACCCGTGACCATACCTGTGGCTATGGGTTGCTCGAAGGATGCACCGACGAAACTCTGTGCCGCCAGGTGGTAAATCTCGTCTGGCTCTGAAATATTAATTGCCTCTACAACCGAACCAGAGTCAACTAAATCGGCAGAGATAAGGTTAATTTCATCAAAAATGCCCAGGTATTGGAGCCTCCAGAAATTAGGAGTAGATAATCTCCGGTAAGTACCATAAACTTTATATTCTTTTTCCAGCAAAAATTTGGCTAAGTAGGCCCCATCTTGCCCGGTTAATCCAGTTATCAGTGCCTTTTTCATTCTAATTACCTCCTGGTCTTAGGATATCCATAGTTTTTTCTAAACACAAACTATCAACTGCTACGAATTCATTTGCAAAACTTCCTTATAGACTTCTAGGGTTTCACTGGCACATTTCTCCCAGCTGAACATTTTACTTCGTTTGAATCCTTCTTCAACGAGCTTCGCTTTAAGCTCCTCGTCGGTATAGACTTTGTGCATCCAATAGGCAAAGCCATCGACATCGAATGCGTCTAGCAGGATGCCGGCATCGCCGACGACTTCAGGAATAGAAGTCTTGTTGCTGGCTATTACCGGACACCCTGATGCCATAGCCTCTAAAGGGGGAAGACCAAAGCCCTCGAGAGAGGATGGAAATACAAACAAGTCAGCGGCACTATAGACATAACCCAAGTTCTTGACATTTCTGAAGTATATCACCTTATCTCCCAGCCCAAGCGAGCTGATTAAGCGTTGCGTTACTGCGGTCTTCGTCCCTACCCTTATTAAGACAGCGTTGGATATTCCTCTCTGAAACTTATGGAAGGCTTTAATTAACGCAGGGATGTTCTTCCTCGGTTCTTCGTTGCCAACATGTAGCACCACCACCTTGCTCTCGTCCAGACCCAGCATCCTCCGGCAAGCCGCCTTGTCCCTGGGCTTAAACAGGTCATGGTCTAGACCATTATAGATAACCCTTACTATACCGGGGTCAACGTCGAAGAGACGCATCAACTCATCTCTGGTATAACCAGAAACGCATATTAGCCGTCGGGCCTTCGTTATGGCCCCCATAGTTTTCTTAAGTAGAAAATCTCCGGACCAGCGAGGTGATGTAAAAGGTATAAGGTCATGAACTGTAGCCACGAAAGGCTCGAACCTCCTGAGTGCCATGCTAAAATTAGCCGTGGTAATATGATATAGGGCATATTTTCTGGGAACTCTCAAGATGAAAAAAAGCTGGCTTAACACTCTTGGTGGCTGATGAAAATAACCCAACCAGGTATGGTTTCTCATCCTGAGATATATTTGTTCAATAAGCTTACTCTCCCATGAGAGTAATTCTATCCCGCTATCCAATTTTCGCAAAGCGGGATAAAGCGAGAAGGTATATACTCCTGTGCCGGAGCTGGCAGGGCAGTTGTTCACCAGTAGTGCCTTCATCTTCGCCACCTCCGCCAGCGGTACAGCCCCAGGCCTCCGATGATGACCAGCAGCAGGCAAATCCATGTCATCACCCAAGAACTCCCTTAAGGCATAATATATTCACCAAGACCACCGTAGCGGGGCGAGTATTGACCATCAACACCTTCATTTTAACCTTACCTCTTTTCTCCAAGCCATCCCTACTTCATTGCCCTTTAGAGTGCTGTGTTTGCTCACAAGTTATCATCCAACCACCAGCCAGAAAAGAGGGACAAGTATTAGCTATTCGCCAATCCCATTCTTCCATTCTCTTACCTAGTTCAAACCTAGGTAGGATGTAGGATAAGGGGAAGATAATTGATATTGCCCCACAGTTTTGCACACTGGTAATTACGAAATCCCCCTGCCCGACTATTTTCTTAAACTTCCCTAGTGTATAATGCTGCACATGAGGTGAGCCCTTGGTATCGAGGAAAGGCGGTCTAACTAAAAGCTTTTTAACTGTTCTCAGCAATCCGAGTTTTTGCAACATGACTGTAGGCCATTTCAGCAATAGCAGAATGAATTCGCTAATAGTATAGCCATTAGGAATGGTGATTAATAAAAGGCCATCTGGCTTTAACACTTGCTTGATTCTATAAATCACGCACCCTGGATTTGCTAAATGTTCGAGAACCTCGGTACAAATTACAATGTCATACTCACCCTTGGTAATATCCAACTCCCCAGCATCTTCAATTTCGAAAGACACGTTTTCAAAGGGGTTAATGCTCTTTGCATAATTTATCATGAATTGATTAGTATCTATAGCCCGCACCTGATGCCCTGAGCTTCCTAAAGAAATGGCAACGTTGCCGGAGCCGCATCCTACATCGAGGATTTCTAATTTTTCTCTTCGCCGAACTTGGCTATAGTTCCTTATCTCCTCCATTAAGAAATCTATTCTCTTCAGCCTCCCCCAACTATAACTAGTATCGCAATATACCTGTGTCTGTCCATTGTTCATTTTTTGCAATCCTCCCATTCATCGCTTGAACCTGTGGCGGTAGTATAGCACCCAACTCCCAACTATGCCGACTATCAGGCAAATCCATGTCACCATCCAAATTCTTATAGCTATGTCCTTTATCTTTTGCAGACTAAATAGTATCTCAACCTGTTGCTCTCCACCCTGGGGGAGGTAAAAGCCATTAGCCCAGCCGAGGGGAAGGGCTGGTATATGTTCGAGGTTTTCACCATCGCTGGTGGATGCCTGCCATTCCGTATGGTAGGCTTCCCCTAACACAATGAAAGCCGGTTCATCGGAGTTTACCCGGACAGAATATTCTGAGGGTCTTTTTTCAACCCAGTCAACCTCAAGCTGGTCTGTTGAAAAGATATCCTTGAAGGCGATATCTTCATCTTCTGTTGAGAGTATCAAAAGCTGGTCAAAGGTAGCTTCGTTACCTTTAAAGTCAATGTATAGTATATGGTTGCCAGTGTCCAGATAAACTGGGCTGGATTCATACCAGTTAATGCCATCTTCCCCTTCATATACATTAGTAATGTCTAATAGCTCGTCATTAATCTTAAGTAACATTTCCCCATCAACAGCAGCCCGTATCATAAATCTGAGATAGTTGGTTCTGGGGGCAAAGAACGGCTTAGTTAGTTGCCCCTCGCCGTCAATTACCAGAGCGTGGTCATAACTAAACAATGCTTCCGTTGAAGTGCTGTCTATCACTGTAACTGTCGCTGTTGGTGGGGGATTAACATCGGCAACAATGCTATCGAGATACCATGTGCCAGATACATTTTCGTCCATCATTGATATTTGCAGGAAAGTGATATTATCCCAACTTGGCTCGCCCATAGTACCAAAATCACTAATCGGCATTTTTATCTTTTGCCAACCGCTAAAGTCATCCGTAAAGTAATACAGAAAATAATTCAAGGGCTCCTGTGAATCAAGGGCGATGAGGCGTAGCGTGGCGCCGGTATTACCACCATACCAGTTCAGGCTGATAAAATCCTTCCCCGACCAGTCCTGAGGGGTTGTGTAACTATGCTCAAGGGACCATCTGGCAGCGGTATCGCTGCCAGCAGTAATCTTAAGGCTGTTGATGCCTTTAATCCTCTCTTCCGTTTGATTAGAGAGCTGGGGTGGGGGATTAACATCGGCAACAATGCTATCGAGATACCATGTGCCAGATACATTTTCGTCCATCATTGATATTTGCAGGAAAGTGATATTATCCCAACTTGGCTCGCCCATAGTACCAAAATCACTAATCGGCATTTTTATCTTTTGCCAACCGCTAAAGTCATCCGTAAAGTAATACAGAAAATAATTCAAGGGCTCCTGTGAATCAAGGGCGATGAGGCGTAGCGTGGCGCCGGTATTACCACCATACCAGTTCAGGCTGATAAAATCCTTCCCCGACCAGTCCTGAGGGGTTGTGTAACTATGCTCAAGGGACCATCTGGCACTGCTACCACTGCCAACAGTAATTTTAAGGCTGTCGGCACCTTTAACCATCTCTACCGCTTCATTAGAGAGGCCGGGAATCCCAATAGACCCAACCCGTGCCTCCGTCCCCTCCCAGAATGCTGCTTGATTATCATCGGCTATCTCTATGGGGTCTGTTTCCTCTGACATCTTAAAGGGAACTTCAATGAGGTCTGCCCGTGCCCTCTTCCCCTCCCAGAATGCTGCTTGATTATCATCGGCTATCTCTATGGGGTCTGTTTCCTCTGGTACCTCAACGGGAGTAAGAGTGAGGCATGATTCTGCCTCGTAAACGAAAAGGAGCGACTGCGCTTCCTCAGTCCATTTTTTGGCTTCCTCAGAGCCATCAACGTCCCCTAAAAATATCACCGTATCTGCCAGCTCTAGATATTCCTCCATGGTTTCCTCAGAGGGTAAAAACTCCCCGAATATCAGGAGATGCTGGCTGGGGTCAAGATTGGGGATTTTTGACAGTAATCCCGGAATTGTAGCCATCGTCTGACCATGTTGATACATAGGCGGTATTTCCTCCCCTGAAAATGCCTGCCCGGTATAATACCTCCAATCTTTCACGGAAATATCGTCGAGCCAAATTGTCGCTAATTTGTCGGTATCAACCTTCATCCACCATATCAGGTTTAACTGAATCTCCATTTCTACCGCGTTTGGTGGGGGCTCGATAATCCACCCCACCCAGGACCAATCTTCGCCGGGTATAACTCCTAACCTCGCCTGGAGACAATCAGCGCCACCGGGTTTTATTCTATCGCCGGCATCATCCCTAAAATACGCCTTAAACTGAACCATCTGGGTATTTTCACTTTTCACCCGCGCCGTCATACGGAATCGTGAGTTTTTCTCTATCTCTATTGACTGATGTACACCAGAATGGTCAGCTTCTGGCTCTAGCTCTAGCCTCAGGCTGGATTGACCCGAATAAGCGGTCATATTATCAATGGAATATTTGGCCCCCTCAATGCCTTCCTCAAACCAAGGGATGAAGCCATCTTCAAAGCCGGGATTGTGGAGCAGATTTATGGCATCCTCCACTTCAAGTGCAATATCGCCACGGATGATATCGGGAGGGGCTACTAGAAATATTCGGTTATAAGCCGAGATATGAGGGATAGTAAAATCCATGTTCTCATATATTCTATATTCCGGATTGTCTACCACTACTTTCAGGTCATCCTGTGTATCTAGAAGTTTTATATATTCCACAGGGTCACCTACAGGAGCATACCCGTAAGGTTTTTGCAGTATAAGTCGTGGAGGTCCCTTATAATATTCATTGTAGGCTTCGAGCGTAAATTTGGGGAAACTAACAATTATGTATTTTACATTGTAGTAAGCCAGTAATTTCCCTACCTCTCGAGTCTTTCCTGAAAGTAATGGCTGTAAAACCAGTATCATATGGTCTAGCTCGTCTTTTCCTTTCAAAGTTGCTGGGTCATATCTGAGTAGAATCTTGTGCATTAGCACCCGCTCGCTGGGCAACCAAGCGGTTCGGAAGAAACCCTCGCTTTGTCTTCGCTCCTCCAGCCAGACACTTATTTCTTCAAGAGTTGGCAGCGAGCCCATCTCGGCACCAGTCTTTGGGGGATCCATCCCTTCTGACAGGAACAGGGCTAAGTTTTCAAGGGTGTTGTCAAACGGTGTATGCACGTCCGATATGAATACGAAAAGACCTAGTCCAGCAATAACCACACACAGCAGCACTAGGATAACTGCGTATCTCAACCTATAAGGTAATTTTATGCGGAAGTGTAATTCTTTCTTCTCTTTCATTGACCAGAATTGCCGCCATTAAGAATAATTACCGAGATAACTGCGTATCTCAACCCATAGAGTAGCTTTATGCGGAAGTGTAATTCTTTCTTCTCTTTCATTGACCAGAATTGCCATCATCAAAAAGAACGACCATGATGCCATCATAGCCAGCTTGCCTGGGTGTTGGAAAGTGATGAGAACCGGGAAATCAGCGAACCAATTGATAATCAATCCCATGTTCACCATCCAGGCGAAAAGGATAATCAAGGTGGCTACGAGCAGTAGGCTCAGATAATATTTCAACCTCGTCCTGTTTCTTATGAACAGGGTACCCAGGGCAGAAAAGCCCAAGAAATAAGTTAAGTTGGTAATCATGTTTACAGTTTCTGGCCAAGTATAAGCTCGTTGAACGACATTTAGCCAGTATTCTATAGGCAAGGGGTAGTAGTATCCGAAAGTTCCAGTTGGTGTAGCGTAATAACCAAAGATGCTCAGAAGTTTCTCAATGCCAATAGGTGCTACAAGCAGGAAGAGGATGCCAAACGAGCCTACAAATAATAAAGAGGTTTTTAGGCTGTATTTCCAGTTCCGGCGATAAGCTATTTCTACAAGGAAGAAGATGACCAGAAAAGGCAAGAAGTAGAGCAACGAGTACAGAAGCCAGTTAGTTATTAGTCCGTAGATTAAGGTGAATATGAGCATATTGAGCCATCTTCTCTCTTTTTCCTCCAGTATCTTGATTAGATACAGCATTAGCAGGGGGATGAACACATATGCCGGGAAAAAGGCAACAGCCCCTGTCTGAAACCAGATAATTGTTATCCCATTCACCGCATAGGCGAAAGGGATTATCAGCTTAGCCCAGCTGGAGGTGGTGAAGCGCCCTAGGAAGATGCGCATAGTTATGGCTGAAAGAGGCATGATAGATAGCCAATAGATACGCTGTGCCATAGCAGCGTTACCCCCAAACAACGTGATGAGGCTTGACTGTAGCATAAAATCGCCAGGCCCTAAAGAATCTTGCCTTCCCAACCACATGTGTGTCCAGGTAGAAGAAAAACTCTTGTATACCTCACCTGGGGTTTGATACCAAGGGCCCAAGTCACCCATGCTTAGCATTTCCCAGTGAAAGAGGCCCCGATAGACATAGCCGAAAAAACCGACAAGGATGGCAATAAATAGAACTATCTGCCACCGGGCTTTAAGCCAATTACAAAGTCGGTTAGCTCTTATCATGCTCTAAAGTGTTAATCTCCAGTTTCTTTGAATTTGCTATTACTGCCAGGATATCATCCACAACGTCATCGATTGGTCTGTTTGAGTCTATCACCGCGTCGTATTTCAATTTGCGGGCAATTACCGAGATGCGCTCCCCGATAGACTCGTAGAACTCAAGGCTCTGGTGCCAGTCTAACGGATCCTTTCTTTTTCTAAGCAGAGCCACTTCAGGGGGTACAGTTAACAGAATCAGGATATCAGGTCGGGGAAAGCTCAGCAGGAGCTTCTCAATAAACCTGTTTTTATACTGCCTGTGAGGGAAAATGGCCGGGATATCATAAGGCCATCGGTCATGAACTATAATCCCTCTCTTGAGCTTAAAGTATAGGTAAGAAATAAGGTTATCGGCCCAAACCAGGAAGTAGTATATGCCCGCAAATAAAGGCTTGCTCTGCTCCATATTGCGTAGAGAGCGGCTTTTGGCGTTTTCCGCCCTTCTGCTCCCGAGTATCCTGGAGACCAGCTTGAATACCGGCTTTAACAGAATGTAGTCAAGCTCGTGATGGTATATCACCCTGAGCCCTTGCTTCTGCAGTTTGTCTACAACTTTCTCCGCGGTGGCAGTTTTACCACTGCCATCTACGCCGGAGAGCCCAACTATTAAACCCATCTTTCTCCTTTGAAAGTTAATGGTAAATATACTTCAGAAAAAGGTTCTCGGGATAGCCCATTACAACCTTACAGTAAAACTTGTGAAGCCGGGGATACTTCTTCAACCTCACTGAGTAGTAGGTTACCAGCTTTGCCAGGTTAATCCACCCTTTTTTCATGAGGGCTCTGGCAACCTGGGGGAGGGGGGTTACATAGGGCAGGTCCGGTTTGACCTGAGCCATGGCCGAAAAATGCTTCTCTATGGGGCTGGGTTCCTGGTAAAGCTTGCGATGGAAGCTGTTCAGGACGGCAATCCCATTATGGAACTGTTCAAGCCATCGATGTTTCTGTGCCTGCTCCGCCATCAACTCCCAGTTGGCTTGCGGTGCTACTTTGTATAAATGGAGCATATCCCCCACCAGAAGCTCATACAGGCGAAAGCCCATGTCTGCCAGAAAGGTCAATATGTCAGCCTCCACACTGGGAATGTGCGTTTTAACCCCTTCCATGACCATCTCCCGTTTCTTTTCCCACAAAAAACTGTCATCCATAAAAACTAGTGGCCCTACTATTTGCCTCAAAAAGATTTCTATCTCCAAAAGCCCTTTTTCGCGAATCCATAATGAGCTTGGATGTGCGGTTGACGGTACTTCGTAGCCGCTTTTCTCAAACAATTCTTTGACTCTGCCTAAATCCTTGACCAGCAGGTCTACATCGTGGGTAACATAGGGGAACACCCGCCAGGTTTTGGATAGCAGATAGGGCTCGTTGCCTAGGACCGCGTTTACCACTTCAAGGGTTGGGCGCATCTTGGCATATCGCTCGTCCTCCGCTTTTTTTAACTGCAAGATGCGCTGAGACACTTCAGGCTCCAAGGTCAGGCGCTCGTCCTCCAGCAGTTTCGTTGTAACTTGGCAGAGGAACTTGTTCTGGGATGCCAGTCTGATAAAGTTATCCCAGTTTATCTTCTCCGGGAACGGGATTTTAGGTTCCTTGTAAATATCCCCAGTTAAGATAAGGATCAGGTCCAATTCTGGTGATGACATAAACATTATCTCCTGTGCGAAGAGTATTGAGTATCCTGCTCCCAAGCCTCAAACATACTCCTTTATGATGTTCTCTATCTTTGTAACATGGGACTCCCAGCTATGTTCCTTGGCTACTTGCCAGGCTTCATGCCCCATTTTCCAAGCTAGGCGCTCATCACATACGAGTCTATCTACACATTCAACATATCCCTTAATATCCCCCTCGGCGGGGAAGAAGGCATGAACACCATGAATGAAAGGAGAGGAGGCATCTTCCCGGTTCAGCTTGGGAATAACTATGGGGCAGCCGTGAGTCGCTGCCTCCAGCATGGGCATAGTGATGACACTGGGTTCCGCCCGGGGGTGGATCCAGGCGCGAGCATTCAGATAGAGCTTCCCCAGTTCATCCTCACTTACCGGGCCGAGGACTTTCACCCGATTTCCCAATCCGCGCTCTTCTATAGATTTCATGAAGGATTTCCGGATCCAGTCTTCAGACCAGAAGCCAGCGACAAGGAGGTCGACCTCATGACTGAGGCTTTGGACAACCTCCAAAAGAATATGAGGCGTGTTCCCCCGGTCCCATCTCTCGATGGTCAGGAGGTAGTCTCCCCTCTGGTCTGGGATTTCTTTCAGCGGGAAACAGCCCATAGGCACTACCTCAACATTTCCCTTCCTGGCCAATGACCTCAGCAGGTCGGCATTAGGCTGGGACGTGGTTAATGTAACTAAAGAATTTTCCACTACGAACCTATCGAGCCTTGTTGCCACCTTCAGCAGCAGCTTAAAGGCAAATTTAGGCAGGCGGTGAGAGTATAGCTTGGGTACGATGTAGGATGCCGGGTCCCAGTGGAAGGTGGCATACGGTATCTGTCGCCGCCGCCACAGTGCGTGGGCGGTAAGGGCAGTAAGACTACCGAGAGCCAGAATGATATCATATTCCCTTCTCTTAATGAGCCGGGGCACGAAGAGGGGGCCGGTTAGGTGATATGCTGAGAAGAAAGCGAAAAGCGGAAGCTTGAAAGATAACTTACCGGCCAGCGGGGACTCCCGTGATAGCTCTCTTATTGAGATACCATCCAGGAACTCGCCAAACTGGTAGCTTTCCGGTGGTAACCCTCCCTCCATAATGCATAGCACTTCTACCTGGTGTCCCAGTTTTGTCAGATATCTGGCCTGGACACCGACGACCTTGGGCATAGCGCCGGGGAGCATCCTTTCTACCAGAATAGCTATTTTCACATCAATCCCCCCCTTTTTTTGAAGGTCGTAAAGGTCTTTTTCATGTATCCCCCTTATTTGGGCACTGCCTCTGTCTTCGATATCGCAGACCTGAGCAGTCCTATAAAGAAGGCCGCAGCCTCCAAGGTCTTCATGAAGGCAAAACCTGCTAAGTGGATTGGGTCTTTTATTAGCTGCCACCAGTTTTTAAAGTAAATGGGCCGCAGCACATTAAACTGCCTCACGTATATTTGCTTATTTCTCCCGTGTTTTTTAAGATAGGCCCTAGCTGATTTTCCATATGTGAACTTCTTCTTTATACACTTACTCAGGGTTAGCTTCCCTTCATTATGGTAAATTGCCTTGTTGCTCCGTGTCACCTTATAACCGCCCTCTTTGAGCCTGATATTAAAGTCCCAATCGTCATGAGCACCCATTCTGCCATCCCAGCCGCCCAGCTGGTCCCAGACGCTCTTGCGGTAAAACCGCGATGCCTCTATGAAAGAGTCACCAAGAAGGTAGCAAGAGCGCTCCAGGATTTTGCACTTAGCCCAAAATCCCTCGCCGTAAGAAATCTCAGGGATTATCATGGAGTCAGCACTTTCCTCTTCCATTTGCTGAACGTAGGCTTCTATAGCATCCGGCGGGAGCACCATATCACTATCGACCAAATATAGATATTTACCCTTGGCTTTAGAGCCACCAAAGTTCCGCTGGTATGGTGTTCCCCAGACCATAGAGGGGCTCAGTTTAAATGAAAATACCTTCCCCCCATATTCCTCCAGTATCCTGGCGGTATTATCGGTGCTACAGGCATCAACCCCTATGATTTCGATATTCGTATAGGTTTGCTTGGCGATAGATTCCAGGCAGTTTCTTATTATACCTTCCGCGTTCAAGGTGGGGAGAACCACAGACACCAATGGACGTTCTGTTTGCTTCATCCTTACTCCTCTACAAGTCCTTTTTCTCTAAGCTCCTTCATTGCCTTTTCCCCCCTATCCTCAGCCTCGACCTCTCTCCCCCATGTGACCAGATCCGCCATCCCCTCTGTTAAATCGACCTTCGGCTCGAAGCCAAGCTTCCTGATCTTGGAAATATCGGCATAGCAATGACGAATGTCCCCTGCCCGATACTTATTTACGATCACTGGCTTTAACTTGTTATCGTATAATTTGAGTAGGATATCGGCAATATCCCATATTGTGATTACTCTGCCTGTTCCTACATTGAACACCTCATAATTTGCTTCATCTCTGTCCATAACCAGGAGATTGGCCCGGACTATATCCTCTACACTGATGAAGTCCCTCGATTGTAAACCATCTTCAAATATAAAGAGGGGATTATTATTCTTGATTCTTGAGGAGAAGATAGCAGCAACGCCGGTATAAGGGTTATTTAAGCTTTGCCTTGGGCCATAAATATTAAAATATCTTAAGGCCACGGTGGGTAACCCGTATGTCCTCCCTGTGACCAAGCACATCTCCTCCTGGTCCCTTTTTGTTATGGCATAAATTGAAGTCGGATGTAGTGGCTTATCTTCACTCGTTGGTAGCGGATCTACCTGCTTGTTGCATTGAGGGCATTTCATCTCCCATTCCCTGCTTTTAAGCTGCTGCATAGGTCTTGGTTTGGGATAGACTATGCCACAATCAACACAGGAGTAAGCCCCCTCCCCATAAATAGACATAGAGGAAGCGACGACCAATTTCTTGACGTCGTGGCTTTCGTTGACCAAAAAATCTAAAAGCTTTGCCGTTCCCATGGTATTGGACTCAACATATCTCTTAATCTCATACATCGACTGTCCAACCCCAACGCTGGCTGCTAAGTGAAAGATAACATTGGTATCCTTAATTGCAGTACTTAGCACACCTTTGTCTCCTATGTCACCAAGTATGTACTCTGCACTTGGATTAAGATAGTCAGGGGGAATCCCTTTATGAACCTGATATTCTAACCTATCTACGACCCTAACCTCATGTCCCTCATCTATTAAGTGATCAACAAGATGGGAACCGATAAAACCATAGCCCCCCGTTACTAATACCCTCATTTCATCTGACCTCCGAGTAAAAATTTTGGTACCAGTCCACCGTTTTCCTTAGGCCCTCTTCTATACCTATCTTGGGTTCGTAGTCAAGTAATTTTCTAGCCCTAGATATATCAGCCTCAAACTTCCAGACCTCACCCGGTCTATTATTGTCTTCTATGATATGGCTACTCGCTTCGATGAGTTTCTTTATTTGCTGGGCGATGCTTAAAAGATTTACTCCCTCACCACTAGCTATATTGAGGGTATTCCCTTTCACCTGGTCAAATCTGTCTATAATGCTGGTTACCGCCGCCACGGTATCATCGATATAGGTGAAATCAAGCACTTTCTCCTTCCCGTAGACAATAATATCCTCGTTGCTCAAGCACTGCCTGAGCCAGAGCGGTATTACCCGGTCGGAGTCGTCATACATACCATAGACATTTGAGAACCTCATGATAACAAAGTCTATGCCATAGACTTTACTGTAAGCATGGGTTAAAGCCTCGCCGGTTACCTTTGATGCTGAGTAAGGGCTCTCGCAATTCTCTAGTCTTACCATATCCTCTGATATGGCTTTCTCACCCATTATATTGCCATAGGTCTCCCGTGAAGAAGCGAAGATTACCTTGCCGATACTATTCTTCCGCATAAACTCCAGGACATTAAAATTGATAAGAATGTTATCCAGAGCCCGCTGTGGGTCTTTGACCAACTCATAGACGCGAGCATTGGCCGCCAGATGGATGACCAAGTCGAAGTCCCTGGGCAGGCGACTTAATACCTCTCTTTTCCTCAAGTCCAGCCTGATGGTACGGGCATCAAGCTCTGGATTCCACTTATTTTGAACAACATCGGTTCCAATGACTTCATGCTTTGGTAAAAGGTGTTCAAACAATCTGGTGCCGATGGTGCCACTGGAACCGGTTATAAGTATTTTCATAAGAATTACACTCCTTTTGACTCACTCTACTGCTTAGGTAGCTGATTTTCAGTGGCGAAGTCTTTGAGGTGGCCGAAGACCTTCCTGGCACCGCGGCTGATGAATTTCACGTCGCTCAAACTCCTGATTGATAGCAGCCGCCTGAACATATACCTCGGCGTGAAAAATACCTTGTACAGTTCCTGGGTAGCCTGTTTTATGTCTGCCTCACACATTGGTGTTTTCATTACCGGCTGCCGCATGTCGTAGTCGTCCCAATCCTGCGTGGTAAGCCAGCCTTTTGCCTGGCATTCGTTGAAGAGAGGCGTTCCCGGGTAGGGTATGGCGATGGTAGCCTGTAGCGTGTCGGCATAGCCCTGCCTGAATATTTCTTTAGCCAGGTTGACGGTTCTTATCGCATCCTCCTTTGTTTCCCATGGGAAACCTATCATCACCGTCAGGTGAGGCTCCAGCCTGACCTTTTTAGCCATTCTGCACCCATTGATAATGTCGTTGACCCTTATCCCCTTATTTATGTGGTCAAGGCTCTCCTGGTTGGCGGACTCAAGGCCAAAAAGCAGGTATCTAAATCCAGCCTTCCTCATCAGGGAGTACTGCTCCTGGTTTAGTTTGCCGTACCTCAGGTTGCAGCCAATCCTTATCTTGTGATTGTACCCCCGGTCAATCATCCCTTTGCAGAAACTTTCTAGCCACTCTCCGGCGGGGAAGGTGCCGGTGTCATCGAATATCTCCTTGACCTGATACTTCTCAATGAGCATGCCGATTTCATCGACCACGCTCTCTGGAGTTCGGACTCTAAACTGAGGGTACAGTACCGTCCAGGCACAAAAGGTGCACTTATGCCACCAGCAATCCCGCCCGGCGATGACGTAACTCCCGGGCAGGTCTTTATAATTGCCGTTTTTCTCGCTGTAGAGTTGCCATCTGGTTAGCTCACGGTCGATAAAGGGGAGACTATTCAGGTCGTGGTTAAGCTGGAAGGCACCGGTATTTCGAATTTCGCCGTTTTCTCTATACCATATGCCCGGCTCAAGCTCTTTGCCCTTGGTCAGGTACTGGCACAAATTAAGCAGCAGAAAATCGTAGTCGCCACCGGTCAATACGTAATCTACCCCACACTTCTCAAAGGACTCCCGGGGTAGGGCAGTGACATGGTCGCCCACTAAAGCTACCTTAACACCGGGCACATTCGCCTTTAGCGCATCGATTATCCTCCAGTGGGTCTTAATGACCGGAGTTTTCGTTTCCATGACGATGATATCCGGCTGCTCTCTGGATATTCTCTCCATATACTCGGCTAAGGTTAGCTCCTCGGCAATGCCATCATCCCAGAAAACCTCGTAGCTGTTATCCTTTAACATTGTCGCCGCGTAGGCGGGAACCATGGGGTAGACATAGGTAGGACTGTTAAACCAGTTAAACTGCCGGTTCTGGCTTATCTCCGGTATGCCCTTATCGCTTTCAATCGGAGGATAAGAGATGGCAATCTTCATCTTACCACCTCCCTGGCAAACAGTCCTTTCAGAAAACCAGCACCGTAGGTCAGATGGGTTGCTATCACACCAAGAAAAACCAGAGGCGCTATTTTCATACTTCTCGATTCGAAGCTGGTTATTAATGTCAGTAGTAGATAAAGGGCTAGAGCTGATAGGAATACCAGCCTGAGTATCGGGTTCAGAAAGGAAGCTATGGTGCCCAAGATGATGCCCAGTAAGAACATAGAGGGCAGAAAGTAGAATAATCTGCGTGAGGTCTGGGGAAGTTTTTTGGCGAAGTAACCACGGTGTATCGCGTAGTTCCACACCTGCTTCAAGTGCGGTTTAAAGAGCTTTCGTCTATGGTGATAGACCAGTACCTCGGGGTCATAAATTATCCTTTTACGGAGCTTCTTGGTTACCTCGAGGCAAAGTTCGGTATCTTCTCCAGGCCAGAAGTGTGTATCGAACCCGCCTGCCTGTTGGAAGACTGATTTCCGGATAATAAAGTTGCAGCTGGGACAGTCGTCAATCTCCATCTGCCGCCCGGGGGTATTCCTGAAACTGTTAGCCCCGCTGCCGATGCGGGAGGAGAATACCAGCCCGCTGGCTTTTTGTCGCAGGCTATCAGTCGCTGGTGTAATCCCCGGACCACCTACGGCGGCGACGTCTGTATCCTGAAAGTGTTCTACGGCTTTTTTGAGCCAGGATTTATCCGGGTAGGCATCGTCGTCAATAAATGCCAGGAGTTCGCTATCGGCACTGCTGGCAGCCAGGTCCCTCTTCTCCGCCGGTCCGACCGGCCCGGTAGGAATGACCTTCACCCCGGAGAGGTCGAGACTTGATTCCGTATCGGGCAGCGCCAGGATTTCATAATCAGGGTAGTCCAGCTTGAGACAATACTCGATGCTCTCCCGGGCATAATCACCTATCTCTTTACAGGGGATAATAATAGAGACCTTCGGTTTCACCAGCAGACTCCTTCACAGTCGCCAGAATTTACCTGGTTAGGGCTGATAAGCCTCCTGCCGTAAAATACCTTCTTTCCCCGGTAAAGAGCAGGGTTATTGAACTCACTCCATTCGGTAACTATTAAAATCAGCTCGGCATCTAAAACAGCATCCTCAGCAGTGGCAGCATACTCTATCTGCTCGCCGAAGATACCTCTGGCATTGTCCATAGCTACCGGGTCGTAGGCTGTAACCAGAGCCCCTAGCCGTAAAAGCTCGTTGACTATCTTGATGGCTGGAGAGTCTCGCATATCATCAGTCCCCGGCTTAAAAGCCAGACCTAGGACGGCTATCTTCCGCCGGGAAAGCTCTCCCACTCGCTTTGCCACCACCTCCACCAATCTTAACGGTTGCTCCTCGTTGACCCTGATGACGCTCTGTAATAGG
>Ga0268279_1000581_pt1 | contig 22656 bp, 15 predicted proteins | sample saktaG_6_FD_190142 | JGI IMG/M metagenome (GOLD analysis project Ga0268279, IMG submission 190142) | Saline water microbial communities from Sakinaw Lake, British Columbia, Canada - sak_2010_1_5_80m | ecosystem: Environmental > Aquatic > Non-marine Saline and Alkaline > Saline ...
TGCTGTGCCGTTCGTAGCTTTACGCCCTTCAAAGGGCACGTGGATGCGTCTCGCTTTTGCATTTCCGTCACCAAAGGTATACCCTCTGATATGGTAAAGCATGGTGACATTTGACCCCTTAGTAAAACGGTCAAGATCCGAGAGTCAAGACGGTTAGTGTTGGATAATTATCTGAAGGTGTTGGACGAGCTAAATGAGCGGATTACCGGTGTCGAACAGTTCCTGGAAGAGAAGGCGGAGTCGACCGAGGAGGTGGCATGGTTGAGGACTATACCCGGCATCGGGCTCCATAACGCGGTACTCATCCTGAGCGAACTGGGAGAAGTATCCCGGTTTTCCCGCCCGCAGGGCCTCGTCTGCTACGCGGGCCTGGCGCCAAAGGTAGCGCAATCGGGCGACCAGGTACGGTATGGACATATCAACCGGCAGAGCAATGGCTTTCTCAGGTGGGCATTTGTCCAGAGCGCGTGGTCCGCAGTACTATCGTCCACGCCGAATCGATTCCAGCTAATTTATCAGAAGGTAAAGGCGCGAAGAGGCGCAAAAATAGCGATCGTGGCTACCGCGCGTCACCTTGCTGAATCGGTCTATTGGGTATTAACGAAGCAGGAAGCTTATAAAGAAACCAAGGCACGAATAGCCTCGTCTTCTCCCTGATCCCGTCGAGGATCGTCAACTTGGGTTGAGGCTGCCATTGACGACGCGTAACCATGTGCCGAGGAAGGCACGAAGAGATGAATGTCGCTTGATGAGAACGGTGAGGGGGAAAGTATGAATAGAATCAGAACGAATATCTAGATGGGGTAAGGTGTTTTTCAGAGAGGAGAAGTGCCTATTTATTATATATGTAGAGAAGATGCAAGTCTAACTAAGATAGAACCATGAAGCATGAGAAGATACTCATCGCAGAGAAGTCCACATTCATGCGTATTATGCTCAAGACGGTATTGGAGAAATTGGGGTTTGAGATTCTGGGCATGGCGAAAGATGGTGAGGATGCCCTGGCCAAATATCATGACTTGAAGCCGGATATTATGCTCGTTGACGTCGATTTGGACGGAGTCGACGGTATCGAGGTAACGCGGCAGATCTCTGCGGGGGATCCCGCAGCGGTGATCATCATGCTCGTCGTTGAATGCCCGGATACGCCGGAGATCATCGTAGAAGCCGTGCGGGCTGGAGCGAAGGGGTATATTCGGAAGCCGCTATCTGAGGGCGAAATTGAGAAGCGCATTAGTGGCGCGTTGGAACGAACCTGAAAGGGGCGAAGGAAATGAATAAAAAAGAGCTGAAGATCTTGATTGTGGAAGATCAGGAAGAGCACGTGCTTATCATGAAGAACGCATTGGAGAAGAGCGAGCGGGCGCAGCGTATCTGGGTATGCAGAGACGGTGAAGCGGCGCTCGATTTCCTCTACAACCGAGGTGCATTTGCAGCGAAGACGGCATATCCGAAGCCGGATGTCATCCTGCTGGATCTCCGTCTGCCCAAGGTTGACGGCTTGGAGGTGCTCAAGCAGATAAAGGCTGACGAGAAATTGAAGGATATTTCCGTTATTGTGCTCACCGCATCCGAGCGGGGCGAGGACATCATCGAGGCCTACAAGGACGACGTGCAGAGTTACCTCCTGAAATCCGCGTTTATTGTCTCGAAGACGGGGAAGATGGAAGGGCTTCTGGACGTGCTCCTATCCATCCGGTGATTGACGAGATCACCACGACTTTTCACACTCTCTCGCTTGCTTTATTTATGATCTGAGCTTGCCTACGTACGGTGAGTGACGGTTTGCCTGCCGAATGAGATTGAGGCGCACGCTATGCTTAACGGAAGCTCCTCATACTTCTTCTTTCTTCATCTTTGGCCGCCTGGCGAGCCAGATGAGTAACCCCACGACGCTGAGGATGAGCACGATGATCACCCAGAGCACGCCGTTCTGACCGCGGTCGGTCGCGTCCCGGTAGACCCATACCGCGATTATAATAGCGATAACGAACCAGAGGATTATGAGAACGATCCAGAGTGAGAGAAAACCAGGCCCCACAGCGGTGGACTCCATGACGGGTGGTTCAGACGGCGTTATGGTGGGTTGCGTCGTCGGTGTGGGCACCGGGGTTTCCGCGACGCGCTCATTCACTTCCGCGCTCCCGGATGTGGGCGGTCGTGTCGCGCTCACGTTCACCGCGGGCTCCACAGCCTGCAGGATGGAAAGGGTTGTCGAGGCGGTGTGCCCATCGCCGTCGTCCACGGTCACGATGTACTCACCGAGATTCGCCGATTTGGTAGCAAAGGTGACTTCAAAGCTATTGTAATAGATCTTTTCGTTCGCTTCGACCTTCGCGATCTTCGGCTTCAAGCTCGGCGTCCGCTCGTCGGTGCCCTCAACGGTAACGATGATCGCGGTATCCACCTGCCGGTTGGTCGTCCCGGTCACCGTGATATCGCCGCCTAGCGGGACGTCCGCTAACGCATCAACCGTGACGAAGCCCTGCTCGACCTTGATCGTCGTGAGACCCAACAGGTCGTCAGTCCCCGGGGCATCGATCGTCCTGTCCTTCAGGATCGCCAGGATTTGGTCGGTCGTCTTGACGCCGAGCGGCGTGGTGTAATCATTGCTGATGGCTCTCAAAAAGTTACTCTCCCGGCTTATCCCCCACTCGCCATCGCGGCCGTAATTGAGCGCGAGGATCAAATAGGTACCAGTATCAACGTCCTTACTCACCGCAATTCCCTCAGTTTCGAACTTGCCATCCGTATCCACACCGGAGGTCTCGTAGGTGAGGCCGGGGGCGTCTAGTTTTCCCTCTGTATCTTCGACAATATCAGAGGGGTCGAGTCCGTAACCGCTCCCGCCATCCGGCGCGATCGTCAAGATGTCCACGAAGTCCCTACCGGGGACGATACCCGCGATGTTGAACTCGTCTCCGAGGGCAACGAACGACGCGCTCGGCTCCGCGTAGAGGCCGCCGCGTAGGAGTATAACGGATACTGACTCATCAGGTCTGTCACGAAAAGGATCTGAAAACGGGAGAACCCATATTGAAATTTTGTACGAATAAGGGGCAAAATTCTCCGTTTTCCAGGTGTAATCAAAACCATCGACATCCAAGTCTGTTGCAACGACTTCGTCCTCGATCTTGAGTGTTATGCTCTCGCCTGCCGTTGATGACCCAGCGATCTTAACATTTTCGCCGATATGATAGACCGCTGGATCTTTATCAACGTCCAACTCAGTTTCATATGGCACTATCTCCACGAAAATGCTATCAGTTGTGCCCATGATATCTTCAGTGGCCGTAATTTCATAAGAGCCGGCATCACCAAATACCGCGCTGGTTTTGAATTCACCGTTTTCATCAGCAAACCCCAAAGCAGAGGTGCCTCCTTCAGCGAACATTACTTTTGACTCCCTACCCCACGTAACGTTCACAGAGACGAGGGTATGCGGTGTTGTAGAAATCGTGAAAACAATATCTTTCGTGACGGTTTGTTTTTCAACATTCGCTTCTATACTCACGCCCTTACTCCGTACTTCAAATGATTTCTTTGGCCCCTCAGCGTCGAGTCCATCATTAGTATCTGGGTCAGCTTTAATACTAAATGTGTACATTCCTGTTCGGAGACCTCCAGTGTTAAGCACTTTGTATATGACAGTGCCTTCACTAACATCGATATATTGAACAGGTTTGCCAGTCTCATTATCGTACAGTTGTATTAGAGCACCAGAAGGATCTAGAAGCTTATAGGTAATATAGTTTGGGAGAAGACCTTCAATAATCCACATATTTGTGTTAATTTCTAAGACGATATCTGCTCCTCTGGTAACCCAGTAAAATTTTTCTCCATTAACATATGTGTCAACGGATAGTGTCGGAGTAACAAAAAATATGTAAGATTCAATGACGTATTGGATATTCCCGCCCTCAGCAATAACTATCCTCACAACTATATATTCGCCGGGAAGTAGCTGCTCCTCGTATCTACTAGAATCAAGTGATCCTTCAAAAGGGATAACGATATTGCTATTCTCCCAATTACTCAAAAGTACACCCTTTGATATAAGTCCCCCGGTGGCATTGAAAAATTTTAAATTTGTCTCACCGATTATTATAGAATCCCCCGGATAAATAGCTCGCCCCACCTCGGGACTCACACCTGCATGTACCGGTGCAGAGAACACACCGAGTGCGAGCAATGATAGAAGTACAATGATCATGCCCCGCGCGACACCTTCTTTACGGATGGCCATCTTTCTTCTTCGCACCGTTTATCTTTTATCGCACCCTCATGTTATTAATAATAGTAAGCTTTACCACCCTCATATTATAAATACTAAAAGGCCGAACCTATGGTAAATGGTATATAGTTTGATAGATAAAAGGATACGGGAGCGATGAGAACAAGGAACGGAATTCTTGCGGTGGCTGCGCTGACCCTGCTGGTCCTTACGCTGGCGCTGGTTCCGTGCACCACCGGAGCGACGGAACTCAGGATCGCGAGTCTTAACGATAACTATGTGGGGAGAGCGGTGACGGTCTCGGGCGTTGTTATTGAGATTGCCAGCAACGTTGAGCCGTCATCGGACGTGGACGAAGGGATCCAGACCTTCGAGCCCGGAAGTACCGGGGTGCTCACCCTGGCGGACGATTTCGAGCTGGAGGATCAGGTTCTCGTCAGTTGTGATCCGCGACTACTCAGGGAGTTTTACAAGGGGCAGCGCCTGATGATCACGGGGATCTATGCCGGTAAGGTCGGCGACCGCGGGCTCATCTATGCGGATCGCGTTATCGAGGATGTCTCCCTTGTCTACACCCGGGTGACGGTACAGGAGCTCAAAGAGTTCCCAGAGTATTACCTTGATCAATCGGTCAGCCTGGAAGGGGACGTTACCCGCATTGTGCTTGCCACAGGTGACACGGAGCTGGAGATAAACGACGGCACGGGCAAGCTTACGGTGGACTATAGCGCGGAGCTCAGGAACGTCTCGATCGGTGACGCTGTGCTCGTGGAAGGTAAATTTGATCATAACAAGCTCTTCGCCTTTACCGTCACACAGCTGAACCCTGAGCCGGCGGTAACGCCGGCACCGAGTCCGACGGTGACCCCAACGCCCGCACCCACGCCCGCACCCACGCCAGTACCAACTGCTGAACCAACCCCCGCGCCTGAAGAGGGCGGGAGAGGGCTCTCGTGGCTGCTCACCTGGCTCATCGTCGGTGTCGTGGCGGTGGTTGTCGTGATTCTCTTTATCAAAGTGAGAGAGATGCTCCTGCTCAGACGATATAGCAAGTAACAAATTCGAATTCCCGAAAATGAGGCTTAAAGCGGCAAAGGGAAATCAGCAAGCAACGGGTGGAGTAACCGCAGGAGGGGCTGTCGCGAAGAAGCAGCTGCTGCACGCTTTGAGCGAGGTAAAGCAGATCGAGGAAGCGGGAAAGCTGCAGGAGCGGGTGCTTACCGGGGTACAAACGCAGCTCAAAAAGGCAGAGGCAAAGGGCGATGCTGATGAGCGTGCGAAATTGCAGGCGGAAGGGCAGGATGCATTAGCCACTTTGGAGCGTATCCGGTCGAAAAAGAGCGCCGCCGATGTCGCGCTGAAGGCAGCAATCGCGGCGTTAAAGGGTGAGACCGTGGAGGCAATGCCAGGTGAAGTCCCGCTGCCAGATCCCGTTACCCAAAGGCCCGGTGATGGGGTGGGCGCAGGTGCGCAATCGTTTGCTTCATATCTTGAAGCACGTGAAGCGCGCGAAAGCGCAGAAGTGTTGGAGGATCTTGAAACGTATCCGGTACATGAGCCCTGGGCGTATGTGCACATCACGGCGACCAATCCACCTATTTACCGCGTTCAGGAGGTGGAGCTCACCGAAGGCGAGCGAGAGCTTCTGAAAGAGATCAAGACGTACCTCTATGAGACCCTGGACGTGGGCCTTACTGCGCTCCAGAAACCCATAGATTTTCTCAGGGAACGCGTAGAGCGCGTGCTGAAGGAGTTCGGCGTGGAAGGGAGCATCAACCCGGATAGTATGGATAAGATCATGTACTATATCACGCGGGACTTCATCGGCTATGGGAAGTTAGATCCACTCATCCGTGACAAGATGGCGGAGGACATCTCAGCCGACGGGCCGGAAATTCCACTCTATGTCTACCACCGGAATTACGGCTCCATCGAGACCAACATCATCTTTGATCGTGAGGAACTGGACGGCCTGATCTACCGCTTATCACAGCGATCGGGGCGGCACATCTCCATGGCCCGACCTCTCCTGGACGCCTCACTGCCCACCAAAGACCGGTTGCAATTGAGTATCGGGAGTGAGGTCACGACGCGGGGATCGACTTTCACGATCCGCAAGTTCCGGGAAACACCCTTCACACCGATCAACCTCGTGGAGTATGGAACGTTCTCTATGGAGATGATGGCGTATTTCTGGATGGCTGTGGAGAACGGGGCGAATATCCTCATTGCCGGCGGCACCGCCTCGGGTAAGACCACGGTGCTCAACGCGATCGCGATGTTCATACCACCTGAGTGCAAGATCGTCTCGATCGAGGATACCCGGGAGATTAACTTGCTGCATCAGAATTGGATCCCGGCGGTGACACGGCAGGTGGAAGAGGGCGGGTACGCCATCGAGATGTACGACCTGCTCCGAACCGCGCTCCGGCAGCGGCCGGAATACGTCCTCGTGGGTGAGGTGCGGGGCGTAGAGGCGCATACGCTCTTTCAGGCTATGGCTACCGGGCACATTACCCTGTCCACGATTCATGCGGAATCCGCGACTACTGTGGTCAAACGATTGACCAAGCACCCCATTGACGTTCCGCTCATGCTCCTTGACAGCCTGGATATCATCGCGATCCAGCGTCAGGTGAAGTTGGGAGATCGGCCCGTGCGACGCTGCACCAAGATAATCGAGGTCACCGGGATCGATTTCGAAGATGAGATGCTGAAGACGAACGAGCTCTTCACCTGGCGGCCCGACGAGTTCGAGTTCACCGGTGAATCGCGGGTATTCGTTAAGATTATGGAGAAGCTGAACATGTCCGAGGAGCAACTGGTGGAGGAGTTCTCACGCAGAAGACGGATTTTGGAGGCGATGCGTGTGCGGGGGATGAACGACTTCCAATCGCTCAATCGGGTATTACTCGATTACTGTAATGATCCAGAAGGGACGGAGAAGTGGATAGTCCAGTTGGAGCAAGAGAGCGAAGAGCAATGAGTACCGAGAGCGAGGGAGCACCAACGTGGGGCATAGCCACGAGTATATTTCGCGGCTACTTCATAAAGCGACGCGATAAGTACGAGAAGCTCCGTGACAAGCTCCTGAGCGCGCGCATTTTCGTGCCCGTCGAGCGCTGGCTCTCGCAGGCGGTCTTCTATTCGATCATTGCGGCCGGCGTTGCCGTTTCGATCTACATCCTTCTCCGCTACCTGATTCTTTCGTTGCTTGCCGAGTTCACCCTGAGCGAGTTCGACATCGCGTTGAGCCTCATGCTCGCCCTGCTCGCTTTCCTGGGAACCTACGCGGGCTTTCGTTACTATCCAAGCATCAAGACGTGGGAGCGAAAGGGCAAGATCGACATGAATCTCCCCTACGCGATCAGTTACATCTCTGCGATGGCCTCGATCGGGGTGTATCCGTTCACGATCTTCAAGAAGCTCGCGGGCGCGGATGAGACGTACGGTGAGGTGAGCAGGGAGTTGAAGCTCCTGGTGCGGGATGTGGAGCTGCTCGGCTTCGATTTCATCACGGCACTCAAGAAGCTCGTGGCCACGACGCCTTCCTCAAACATGCGTGCATTCTTGCAGGGTGCGGTAACCACAACGCTCTCGGGCGGTGATATGGGCTCGTATTTCGTGAGTACGGCACGGGAATATATGGGCGAGCGGAGGAAGCGTTATCAAGCTTTTATCCAGACACTCGAGCTCTTTGCTGAATTCTATGTAATCGGGGTGGTCGCGGCCCCGCTCTTACTCGTGGTGGTGCTCTCGATCATGGTCTTCCTCGGCGGGGCGTCGATCGAGGGGCTGTCCGCGATCATTTATTTCGTCATACCACTGGGCTCCGCGGCTTTTATCTTCCTCGTCGGTACGGTATCATCGGAGTAAGTAAGAAACCATGGTAGAAGATCGGCTGCTAACGGCACTGGAGCGCAGACGGCAGGAGGCGCGAATTTTACGGATACTCCGGGATCCTATCGGGGTATTTCGTGAGAATCCCTTGCGGTTAGGCTATATCTCGGGTGCCGTTGGCGGCTGTCTCATGTTCCTCTCGTATCTCTATGGCTGGGAATTTGTGGCACCTACCGATGCGTACATCCTCGCAGGACTTGTCGCCGCTATCCCGCCGACCGCGTACCTGTACTTGGAGCAGAAGCGGGAGAGGAGGGCGGATAATGAATTCCCCGGCTTGCTTCGCGATCTCGCGCAGGCGAAACGCGCGGGGCTCACCCTGATCGATGCCATCTCGCTGACCGCGGAAGGGAACTACGGCGTGCTGACTGACGGGCTCAGAACACTGGTCTGCCATCTCACCTGGGGTGTCTCGTTCGAAGATGCGTTACACCTGTTCGCCAGCCGCTATCCCACGCGAATCATTAAGCGTTCAATAGCGATCATCATCGAAGGGTACCAGGTGGGCGGCGATGTGGGCGAGATTCTGAAGATGGCGGCAGATGACGTTATGGAATTGCGATCCCTGGAGCAAGAACGCATCGCGGATATGAGCGTCTATGTGCTTATCTGTTACACCGTCTTCTTCGTTTTTCTCGGCGTCTTGCTCGTGCTCTACCACTCCTTTATTCCGATGATGGTGGAGGCTGCGGCGCGAGTAGAGGGGACGGGGATGGGGGGCATGTTTACGGCCGTCACGGAGGTTGAGAAGATAAAGATGCTCTTCTTCCATTGCGGGATCATTCAGGGCGTCTGCACGGGTCTGGTAGCCGGGAAGATGGGCGAGGGGAAAGTGATCGCCGGGCTGAAGCACGCGACCATCCTCGCACTGACGACCTTCTTCTTCTTTGCGCTCCTGAAGATCATCCCCCCTATGACCGCGCCGCTATAATTAAGGCACGGATCGCTGCCTCGCCGTTACCCAGGAGGGCCGCGCGTCGTGGGCGCGCTCTGCATGCGGCGTGCGGTAGCATTAGAAGAGACATGGTATCGCAGCGCTTAGGGGCTCATACGAGCGATTGTTTTACTTTAAGAACCCGTGAACTCGGCTCAGTTCAGCTCAGCTCAGCTCAGGGAAGTGAATGCCGATTTCGCGCTTCGCCGCGGCTTCAGAATCGGACGCATGCACGACATTGTGCCGCGTGTCGATCCCGAAATCTGCGCGTATAGTGCCGGGCTGGGCCTCGCGCGGGTCTCTTTTGCCCGCTGTCTCACGTGCGACGTTGACGGCATCTTCGCCTTCGAGCACCATAGCGATCGTGGGGCCTGAGGTCATGTAGGAGATCAAACCATCGTAAAAATCCTCGCCCTTATGCTCCGCATACTGCGTCTCCGCCACCTGCTTCGTGAGCTGAATCAGCTTCAACGCGGCGATGGTCAAGCCCTTTCGCTCGAATCGTTCAATGACCGCGCCGATAAGGCCGCGCGCAACGCCTCCTGGCTTGATCATCACGAAGGTCCGCTCCGTTGTCGTTGCAGCTGCTTCCCTTTCGCACAGTCCTTCGCAGATCACTACCTTACTCATCTTTCGCCGGCCCACCCGCCGTGCGAGTGTTCTTTCTGGTAGACCCTATCGCGGTCGTCCATAAAAATGAAGGAAGCGGGATTATGGGGCGCCCCCGAGCCCAAGTTACGTCCCTACCAGAATGGGGATAGGCTCATTAGGAAAAGGAACGTGCATTTGAAGCCTTCTTGTCCTGAGCTCCATGATCAGAGCAGAGCCTGCTTCATGCCGACTTCGGAGCGTTGATTTTGTGTGCATCTGCCACGCGTACGTCCGGGATCACGTTAATCCGAATTCGCGAGTCACCCCCACTCAAAGCTCACCAGTAGCTGCGTACCAGCTCGAGGTTTCTTTTGAGCTCTTCGTAATCCATCTCTTCTCGCTTGAGGCTCTTCCAGAAGGTCTCAATCAGCAGATAGTTGCACGGGGTCGATTTCAGGAGCTCGAATACCCGCTCAAGATCCAGCACACCCCGGCCGAGAGAAAGGTGATCCTGGAGCACCGAGTCGACACATGCGCAGTCATGCACATGCGCTACCAGTATCTTTCGGCCGCAGTGATCCACCCATCGCGTGAGATAATCCATGAACCGCTCACCGTTCTCCTGCCCCTTCGCCCTGGCATGATACACTTCAGCCTTTATCGCATGCCCGATGTCCAGGGTGAACTGTAACCGCGGATAGAAGCGTGAGAGCGCTTCGTGCAGGAGCTCTGATCGCTCGCAGGTCGTTAATTCGTTCTCAACGCAACTTGTCAAGCCGAACGTCGCGGCCGTTTGTGTCAGCAATTCACAGCGCGCAAGCATCTTTCGCTGTATCTGCGCCCTAACGTCTCCGAGCTTGTAGGTCGGGATTTTAACGGGCACGTGGAAATTATAGTAGAGCGTGCGGGGGTGGAAGGTTGCTGAAAAGGCCATGCAGCTCCGCACTATACGCAGACCGGCCTCCGCCAAATCGTCGCGTGGATGCGCGACGGGCGTATCGAGCGGTGAATGGAAGCCGATACGCATATCAAATTCATCCAGCAATCTCAGCAGCTCTTCTCGCTCTGTCTCCGACATCGAATCGGGCAGCGGATAATCCAGGGAGAACTCGATGTAGTCCAGGTCGAGCTGATGGAGCTTTCGTAAGGTCTCGGAAAAGGGTCGGTTCCCATACCACACCGGCGCGCCGAGTAGGATCTGCATCGGTCAGTCCTCTTTCCGTTTCACCCGCAAGGTCAAGCCATCGCGGTCCATGATCTCCACCTTCACCCCCCGGGGGATCTCCTCCCCCGCTGCGGCACGAGCGTTCCAGATCTCTCCGCGTAGTTTGACGGTGCCTTCGTCCTCGGTGATCGTGGACTCAGCTTTTGTCACCCGTCCGATAAGCTCCTCGCCACCCACCTGTGCTCGCCGTTTCCTGATCTTGAGGACTGCACCGACGGCGAAGAAGAAGAAGAGCGCAGAGGCGATGGCGACGCCGAGGACGGTGAGCACGAAGCCTTCGAACCAGCCCGACTCAGGACCGACGAGGAAAGGCTCTTTCGGGAGGATCAGCGCGCCGATGATCAGGCAGATCGCACCGCCGGTCGTGAGTATGCCGAAGGTCGGGGTCAGCGCCTCGGCGATGAAGAGCAGGACCGCAACGATAATGAGGAGCACACCGAAGACGTTCACCTCAAAGAGCCCGATACCGTAGAGCGCTAAAATGAGGCAGATCGCGCCGATCATCTCCGGCACATAGGTGCCGGGCGACATGAACCCGAAGATGAGCCCGTAGATGCCCACCAGGAGCAGAATGACCGCGATCTGGGGATCGCTCAGTGTCTCTAAGAGCGTTGAACGGATCGTTTTCTCTTTACGGTAAAAAGTGACGTCCTTCGTTGCTAACGTCCGGTCCTCGCCCGCTATCGTAACATTCATGCCGTCAAGCTTCGCTAAGAGATCAGTTTCATCGTCGGCGATGAGATCGATGATCCCGCGTTCCAGAGCGAGATTCTCATTGAGCGCGTCATTATCAGTGACGAAGCGTTTGGCCTGTGTGGCATTGCGGCCGCGCGAGGCCGCGATGCTCTCGATATGCCCGGCGAAGAAGTTGATGGTTTTGTTGTCCGCGGCCTGGCGGCCTTCTATGCCGATCTCGACGGGCATTGCCGCGCCCGTGGTCGTGCTCGGGGCCATGGCCGCGATATTCCCGGAGACGAGGATGAAAGCACCAGCCGACGCGGCGATCGCGCCTCTCGGTGTGACATAGGTGATGACGGGCACGTCTAAGTTCAGGATCGCCTCGGCAATCTTCAGTGTCGAGCTGACGAGCCCGCCGGGCGTATCGAGCTCGATCAGGACCGCTTCGGCACCCATCTGCTCTGCTTCTTGCAAGCCCTCAGCGATGTCCAGGGCCGTGCCCTCGGTGATCGTGCCTTCTATTTGGATTACGTAGATAACGTTGTCGTTGCTGGCTGCTCCTGCACAGGAGACCAGCGCGCCTGCAAGGGCGAGGCTCATGAGGGCAATAAGACACACCTGATATTTTTTCGTGGCCATTGATCTGTAGTTGTAGGTGATAGATACTTCGATTAAAGCCCCCGGTACAATTAAATCTTCGCTTTACGGAGGGGAGCTTCTTAGAAGATCGTGGTGGCAGCGCCGATTTTCCTTCCAAGAGACGCAGGCAAACAAAAGCGAAAGTTTTTAAAGATGCAAACGAGCATTTCTAAGCACGCAGGAGGAATTCACGATGGATAAACGATACCTGGCGGTACTGGTAATCGTCATCCTCAGCGTGATCGCGGCCTACGGTGTGTACCAGTGGTCTTCGAGTGGGAGAAGCGGAGAAGCCGGCGTTTGACGATACCGCCCCAAGCTTAAACGAATCGGGCAGCCCCCAACCACTAGTGTTGTAACAACTTAGTGATGTTACCTATTTATATGCTGGATACTCTTATAGTATTGCATGAAAAGCTTAGAGATACAACTTAAATAAATAAGATGAGGTCACGTTTTTGAACGAATTCATAAGAGGGGGAGTAAGAAAGCGCGAGAGATATTGCGTGCCAACGTTCTCTTAGCGGCCAATAGAGGTGAAAAAGACACAAGGATTGCGGCACTACTCCAAACTCACCGACAAACGGTCTGGAGGATAAAAAAGGCATATATCGAGGAAGGGTTAGAATCAGCACTAAAAGATAAACCACGGCCAGGACAACCGAAAAAATAGGTGATAAAACATGAAACAGAAATTGCAGCTCTTGCTTGTACCTCACCACCGGCAGGCAGAAAAAAATGGACACTGCAGCTTCTTCAAGAAGAACTAAGAACAAAAAAAGGTTTTGAAACCATCAATCGTGAATCCATTCGTCTGATTTTAAAAAAACAACACAAAACCATGGCTAAAACGAATGTGGTGCATTCAGAAGATGGATTCTGAGTTTTTAGAACGGATGTATGCTATTTTAGATTTATATAATGAGCATTATGACCCAAGGCGGCCAGTAATTTGTGTAGACGAAAAGCCTAAGCAATTGCTTGAAGACTCCAGAAAGCCAATACCCATGAAACCCCGCAGTCCAGAAAAGTACGATTATGAGTATAAGAGGAAAGGGAAAGCCAACATTTTTATTTGCGTGGAACCAAAAGCGGGAAAAAGACTAACGAAAGTTACAGACAGAAGAACTAAAAAAGATTTTGCCGATTTTATCAAAGAGTTAATTGATATTGAATACCCAGATGCTGAAATTTTGAGAATAGTGTTGGACAACTTGAATACTCACTTTGAGAAACCGTTTTATGAATCTTTCGAGAACAAAGAGGCAGAAAGGATTCTAAGAAAACTCGAATTTCACTATACTCCAAAGCATGGAAGCTGGCTTAATATTGCTGAGATAGAGATCAATGTCATGGACGTTGAATGTACAGGAAGAAGAATGAGGAACAAAGAGTTATTAGCCAAGGAATTAGAAGCTTGGGAAACGAAAAGAAATCAGTTAAGGAAGAAGATTGAATGGAAATTCACAAAACAGGATGCTGATGAAAAGCTATCCGGGCATTACGCAACTAAACTAAATTGCTATGACACTACTTATAAAAATACTTAGGGTTACTCCCATATATGCTTGGAACAAATTGAGCTGATCAGGGTTCAATGTATATAAAATCTGGAAGTTATTAAAAATATGCAACAGGTATGTTAGAGAAGGTGTGGGCGTATGCAGGTCTTACATACAACGTGGGATAAAGACAGACTTTATCTCTGGGCTGAATCTTCTACCCTGCCATTGAGTGCCCCAGGACATCGTGGTCGGCAGTCCGAAGCTAAGAAGCACAAATCAAGAGCACATCCTTTTGCTCTCGCCCGCGATGAGTTAAGTGAAGTTATTAAAAGCATTCTCGAGCATTTGATTTATGAAAAGATAGAGTTTGAAAAGAAGACTTTTCTCTTACCGTCGACTCAAAAAGGTCCACTGCCATCACCATGGCTGATTCGAGAGGAGGATTACAGCGCTGAGAAAGCAACAGCGTTAGCGGGTTGGGAGATTGAGGCCCTGACTTTTGATCCCTATTTAGCATTCGACTTCTTACTCGAACTCCCAGAACAGCCTCCTCGTGGCCTTGCTTTCGGCAGTTCACTTCGGTTCTGGATAGAAGTAGCCAAGTTCTCACTTGAACTCATTGCGAAACAGCAATTTATACCCGCAATTCGAGAGGCTGAACATGACGGTTCCACAACCGCATTCTTTCGGGCTGCTTGGGAGGCAGTTATTACCGAGAATGACGAAGAACGAGTGTATCTACTGGCAGAGGCGATGCCTCCGTGCTGCCGAGCATTCCCCGAGAAAGACAAATCGCAGTTATTATCCCCCGCGAACTTAATCTTGAGTTTTATCAATCGAACCATTGACGCATTTATACGAAAAAGTTTAGTCCCCCTCTCGCTCCTGCCACCCGGTTGTGGTCGCCGCCCCAAAGTAGTCCCCTTACCGGAACAATGGCTTCTAGCTCTTTCAACTGACAATCCTGGTCTCGTAACATCACGTGAGGAATTAAATACCTTTTCTAAGGAGATGCAGGCATGGCTCGCTCAACTTCAGCCTGCTGCATCGGATGCACCATTTCGCACTTGTTTTAGACTTGACTCGCCATCTGATTCGGGCGAAGGAGAAAAAGGAGAGGAATGGAAGGTTCGTTTTTTCCTTCAGGCAAAGGATGACCGAAGTCTGCTGGTTCCTGCTGAGGAGGTATGGAAAACGAGATCACCCACACTTACGTTCCTCAAACGAAGATTTAAAAACCCACAAGAACAATTGCTCGCTGACCTCAATAAAGCATCCCGATTTATTCCTCTTGTAGAGCGGAGCTTGCAAACTGCACGTCCCGTAGGAGTGGACCTGAACACAGAGCAAGCTTATTCCTTTTTGCGACACGAAGCACCTCTTCTGGAACAGAGTGGCTTCGGCGTCCTCTTCCCATCATGGTGGGAAAAACCCGGTGCACGTATTGGCGTAAAACTCCGGTTGAAGCCTGCATCAGCTGGAATTGGCAACGTGGTAACTTCAGGGCTTCTTGATGTGAAAGGCATCGTCGCTTATGACTGGGAAGTGGCTATTGGAGACGGAACGCTTTCCGAGGTTGAATTCGAGCAGTTAGCAAGTTTGAAGGTCCCCTTAGTTCAGGTACGAGGGCAGTGGGTCGAATTGCGACCCGAGGATGTGGAAGCTGCTATCGAATTTTTCACGCATAAGCATGGCAGCGGCAAGATGACCTTGGGAGAGGCGATGCAACTTGGACTGGGCGCAGTCGGCGAGGGTATGGAAACCGGAGTGGGGCTTCCCGTAGTGGAAGTGGCGGCCGAGGGCTGGCTCGGAGATATGTTAAGCGGTCTTTCTGAAGGGCTGAAAATAACTCCTGTTAAGGCGCCTCGGACCTTCTATGGCAACCTCCGCCCGTATCAGACAAAAGGCGTTTCCTGGCTCGCATACCTCACAAAATTCGGGTTTGGTGCTTGTTTAGCGGACGACATGGGACTAGGTAAGACCATCCAGCTAATCGCTCTCCTTTTGCATGAACGAGAAGGTAAACGGGAAAAGAAGCTGGCTCCAACACTCCTGATCAGCCCAATGTCAGTGGTGGGCAACTGGCAAAGGGAGGTTGAACGTTTCGCACCTTCGCTTAACGTAATGGTTCATCACGGCGCAGATAGAATTACCGGCAAAAACTTTGTTAGGACTGCGAAAAAGCACGACCTTGTCATCAGCACTTATACACTGGCGCATCGAGATGAAGAGACTCTTTCCACAGTTCAATGGCGGCATGTCGTGCTTGACGAAGCACAGAATATTAAAAACCCGGCTGCTAAACAGACGCAGGCGATAAAGAAATTCAAAGCCGAGTATAGGATCGCACTCACCGGGACACCAGTAGAAAACCGCCTGTCCGAACTCTGGTCCATTATGGACTTTCTCAACCCGGGATACTTGAAATCATCAGAACATTTCCGCACGAACTTCGCATTGCCCATTGAGAAATATCGAAACAAAGAGCGTGCAGAGCTACTTCGTTGTATAATTCAGCCATTTGTCCTACGACGTGTGAAGACGGATCCAAATATTATACGGGATTTACCTGAGAAGATGGAGATGAAGCTCTACTACAACCTCACGCGCGAGCAGGCATCACTTTACGAAGCGGTGGTTGCGGAGATGCTCGATAAAATAGCGGTATCCAAAGGAATTGAGCGTAAAGGGCTGGTGCTGGCTACGTTGATGAAACTAAAACAAATCTGTAATCACCCTGCGTTGTTCCTCCAGGATGGCAGTCCCTTGTTAGGTCGTTCCGGAAAGCTTACCAGATTGGAGGAGATGCTTGAAGAAGTGCTTGCAGAAGGCGACAAAGCACTAATTTTCACGCAGTTCGCGGGAATGGGCGTTATGTTGCGGCACTATTTACAGGAGAAACTGGGACGTGAGACACTGCTCTTGCACGGGGGCACACCTAAGAAACAACGTGATGCCATGATTCAGCGTTTCCAGAACGACCATTATGGACCTCCACTATTCGTTCTTTCACTTAAAGCAGGCGGGTTTGGGCTCAACCTGACTGCTGCGAACCATGTCTTCCACTTTGACCGGTGGTGGAATCCCGCGGTGGAAAACCAGGCAACCGACCGCGTCTTCCGCATCGGACAGAAGAAAAATGTCCAGGTTCATAAGTTCGTGTGCATTGGCACGCTTGAAGAACGAATAGACCAGCTGTTAGAGCAGAAGAAGGAACTCGCGGAATCCATTATCAGCACTGGCGAAGCCTGGCTCACGGAATTATCAACAGATCAGCTCAAAGAGGTGTTCAGATTGAGTAGCGATGCTGTAAGCGGTGATTGAAAATGGGGAGTTATTGGGGTTATTACAAACCGGCAAAGCCGAAGGAAGTAAAAGACGGTATAAAAACAAAGAGTAAACGAGGAGCAATTGGTGAGACATGGTGGTCAAAACGATGGATTGCTGTGCTTGAATCCTTCGATATGGGTGCAAGACTGAGCCGAGGACGGTCTTATGCTCGCAAAGGGCAGGTAATCTCAATAGATGTCCAGAAAGGCATTGTTATCGCGAAGGTCCAGGGTACACGACCAAAACCCTACGATGTTAAAATCCACTTGAACCCGATTACGGAACACGATTGGGACAAAGTAATGGATGCAATGGCGTCAAAGGCGATATTTGCGGCTAAGTTGCTTTCGGGAGAAATGCCGCTCGACATCGAGGATGCTTTTAGTGAAACGGGCATCGCCCTTTTCCCAAGAGCCGGGAAAGAACTCGAAACTGATTGCTCGTGTCCCGATTGGGTCAATCCATGCAAACATATCGCCGCAGTTTATTACCTCTTAGCAGAGCGGTTTGATGAAGACCCGTTTCTTATCTTCAAACTACGTGGTCGAGCAAAGGAAGAGATTATTGATGCTCTCCGTGAAAAACGTGCTGTTGCCGCAACGGTGGAAGAAGAAAGCGAAGTGATAGCCGAGGGCGCTGTCTCCATCCGTAGTGAGAAAGATAAACCATTGGAGGAATGCTTGGATTCTTTCTGGCAAGTGGGTGATGCATTAGATTCATTCTCCGTCAATCCCGCTCGTCCAGAAGTCGAGAATGCGATTCTTAAAAGGCTGGGAGATGCTCCTTTCTCCGTTGGTAAAGTTAATCTTACTTCTTTGCTATCAAAAGCATACGAGGTGGCAAGCAGTACAGCATTGCAAAAGGCATCCATGGATTCGGAAGAGGGTTGCAAGAAGCAGGAACGTAATATAAGAATTAAATCAAGTCACTTAGAGAAGCAAAAGTAAAATACAATTAACCTTAAGTTATATCAGAATACTTAAGCTATCGTTCATTATTTCTATCTTTTCACTCAGGAATAAGCTTTGCAAAGCCATATTTTCACAGTACATGTGATGGTGACCCTTAGGTATTTCTAGAACTCAAGGACGTTATTGAAAGTTGGTTGATATCATATTATCCGAAGAGACTTATCTTACTTACCTGTCGCGAGACCATACCAATCTTATTTCTTATAAAAATTCTTTAATCAAAATTCCTTTCTAAGAACGTTTGAGTGGTTGGGGGGTTGGTAAGTCAAACCTTTTAGAAAAAGGTTTAATCCAAAACTAAATTCTTTTTTGGCTGGGTAGATGATAAGGGGTCAAGTGCTCATTTTTCTTTTGGTAAAGCTTTTCTTTAAAAGAAAAGGTTTTACATGAAATCACTCAGTGCTTTCTGCTGCTCCAGTGCGACGGGAAAGAGCGTCTGGATATCCTTCTCGAGCAGCTCCAGCCGCTGCTTCGTGTAGCGCGAGACGTGGTATTCCTCGGCGATACGTAACGAGACTTCGAGATATTTTCGTACGCTTGCCGCGTGCACGGTGGGCACGATCTTACCGCCGCAGCGTTTGCAGATGCCGTTCAACGGTATCCGCCGGTATTTCGCGTTGCACTTGTTACACCGCATCTTCTGCGAGCCGAACGCTCTGAGATTGCCCTTAATATCGCGTAGGAAATGGTTCTCGATGACCGTCTCCGCGACTTCCGTCTCGTTTACCGCACGGATCATCCGAGCCAGGCGCAGTTGCGCCTCCATCTTCGCGACCATCGTGTCCAGCTGTTTGTAGAGCGAATTTACCGGTCCTGCCGCGATATCAGTGGTTCCGTGCGTGTACCCAAACCCGTAGGTATCTCTCGGCTTCTCGATCCTGCTCGCGGCCGTTTCGATCTCGACCTCTTTGGGCATCTTGCCCGCACACGCCGCCTCATAGAGCGCGAGCGGATATTCGGACGCAGTGGAGACGTTATGCGCCTCTTTATCCACCTCTTTCGGGTTGATGATCGGGATGAGCACCAGCGGCGCGTCCATCTTCCCCCCTCGCTTCTCTGGTAAGAAGAAGAGCGAGAAATTGAGCAGAGCATCGAGCAGGAGCAGAACGGAGTCTTCATCGCCATCACAATTAGAGCTGAGCACAAAGTCGTTGATTAAAAAATTGTGATGATCTGCAACTTCAAGATCATATAAGAACTCAAATTCTGAATGGATTGCTTTGAGTTCCTTTACCTCGTCAAGGATACAATCACCGAAGGGCGTAACGCGAGCACTCCGCTCCTTTGGCAGCGCTGAAGACAAGGCCTCGTTCTTGCGCTGCACCAGAAACCCTATCGAATCACTGAATTTCCGCGCGTACGTTGATCTTATGGTGAGAGAGTACAGGTGAAAAAACGGGCGCTCACCTTTTTGCGCATAGAATCGCCGTGCAACACCGCCAGCAGGTTTCCGTTCGTGCTTCACGCGGTAGAAGATGCCAAATCGTAGCAACTGCAATCCAATATCCTGCAGGAGTTGCTCACTCACTGAGGAGCACGTCACCGTGAGTCTGTTCTTCTCTACAGATCCATCGCCTGAGAAATACGCACGCAGCAGCCACTTCATCTTCTCGCGCGGTAGGTTTCCCAGCAGTGCGGGAATTCGTTTCTCCGCTGCTCGTGTGCCAAGCTGGAGGAGATCGACAAAGAGATGGTAGAGTAACCGATTTGAAATGGTAAGCACCCCGCCTTTTCTATTCGGAGTAAGCCCGAAAACGTCCCGAACACACGCTTCCATATCATCTCGCAGCTCCTTCTCCCACGAGGCCATGCTTATCTGATAACACTCACCGTGAACAGCTCTCGCGTAACCCTCCGCAAGATAATAGCCGATAAGCCGCATGAACCGCTCATCGAGTCTGATTATTCGCGGAATAGAGGTATTGTCTCGTTTAACCCCGAGTTTGCATGCTCGTGGGAGAGTGCTCAAATCTCGTTCTGCCAACCTGAAAAGTGAATACAAAACGGGCAACGGTATACTGTCCCGGTAGATATAATTCCCCAATCCTTTAATCTTCAGTCCTATGCGCTCAGCGGTGACTTTGAGCCCGCCCAGCTCCTGTACTACCGTTTCTACGACATCGCGTGCTCCTCGCACCATAATATCACAAGAGAGCGTATCAAACCTCAAAAACGCCTCCAGGAGGTCGATTTTCTCAAGCTCTTTGCCCGTCATATCGAGCGTCGCGGCTAGTAACAGCTTATCGCCTTCAGTAAGCTCCAACAGTTTCTTAGAGCTCACCGTACCGTTCGACCATACGGTCATTCGATGCTCAGGGGAAGACACCCATTTCCTGCCCGACTTCGTCCGTACTTCAAGGAGATGTGCGGGTGCCGGCGTTTTGAGCACCGCTTTGACCTCCTTGAGTTCAAACTGGCTGGTCTCTGGATTGAGTGCGTACGTCTTCTTTCCGGGCACCGTCTTTCGTGTGGTGCCAAAATCATCAACAACTTTCTCTTTCTCGTTCGCAGCACGATAGAGTGACTCTAATTCCGTGGTTTGCACTCCTCGAGCATCCATCAGCATGATTTTAGTCGTTGGTGCCAGGCAATTGCGGCGTTTCGCTGCATGGAAAAACGGATGCGCGTAACAGGCCGACGCAGACGTGAACCCGATTATCCTGCTCAGGATACCGGCGGAGGTGTGCGGCGCCAGGCCAAGCACGAGGTGTCCGATGAGGTCCTCTTTGCGTCTGGCGTGGTAGAAGGGCGCCAGAGCGTAGAACTGCGCGAGCAATGCATCCACGAATTGAGAGACCCGTAATAAATATGACGCGGCATCGAGCGAGATGACAAGGTCCTGCTGCTTGAGCTCGAGCATTTGCAGCTCATTCGTGAGCTCTTCACCAAGGATATCATGGGTATAACCCAGCTCCCGCGCCTTCTCAACGCTCAGACCGATCTCTTTGGGATAGAAATGGGTGAGCGGAAGATTGGTGAAGTCGTAGCGGATCGTGCCATCCTTGAAGACCATGACATCGTGCTTCGCCCGCAGTATCCCTTTGCCCAAGTGCTCAGCCACCTTGTACTTTGAGATCAGCCCCTTCACGCATTTGACCTCCAGGTTGGTCGTGCTTGCGGGCTCACCGAGACCCTTCATAGTGTTCTCGTAATAGCTCCATAAGTCGATGCTGCGCTTCTTCAGCTCGCGGCTCTTATTCCTGGCACGCGTGGGAAGCTGGTCAGCGCGGCCCAACGCTTGTATCTCCAGCTCTATCACCGGCCGCTCAGTGGTCATTTTCAATGCTTCCTTCAATAATCTGTTCTTACCGCCGTATTCGCCCACCGGGAAGAGCGAGTGCGGTGCGGGCTTCATTCGCCGCTCCTTCGACTTCTCCGGCCTGCCCATCCGCATGCCGATCCGCGTCGGACCCTTGCTCCTCAACGTTACGCGCACAGAATCGTCCTGATGAAGCTGGTCATCCAGTCCAAGGCTGCGGAGCAACGCAACGGGCTCGTGGATCGCCACGAATCCCGGCTGCTCGGTCGTTCGATGGGGCACGAGCAAGTCCTCGAGCATGCGCTTCGTTCTTCCGGTCTCGTCGTCAGGCAGCAGGAGTGTGCTCGCATCGAGCACCCCGTTTGCCGATATATAGGCCGCGAGCTCGGTTCTGTCTTCCTCGGTCAGATCTTCCCAGAGATAGGTATACGCCGGATGGAGTGGCACACCATACGTGGCTGCGAGCTCGAGTGCTTCCGATTGGCTCGGTGTCTTCGAGCGCCATTTCGCGGCCTCGACCTCCGATTTCGTTTCCAACTCCTGCACCCACCATTCATGCGCATACGCGCCCGGCATAAGGCGGTGGCCGGTCTCCAGGAAATCGCCATAATCGATGAGGATCTCGCCGAGGTCAACGATCTCGGCAATGGTATCTTCTAACTCAGCAAGAGCTTCAGCATCGTCTAATCGCACCAGTGAGCCGTCCTTCAACTTCACCGTCGGGCCTTCGATCGAGTCCACCGGGACCACGCAGCCCGCTTTACCTGGCAGTTCGGGCTTTATCTGCGTGCCCGCCGCGGTGAACTTCAGCAAGGACATGGTCACGGGGTTCAAGCCGACCGTTTCGAGTCCGGTATTCCGTGCACGCCCATAGCGCAGCCGAAAGGCGCCCTTCGCGGCTGGACGACCGAATACCGGCCGGCCCGCGATCAAGTCGGCCAAAAAATCACGCTGCCGTTTCTCACCTTTCGCTTTGACCAGTCTGGTAACCCAATCCCAGCCCTCGAGCCCCAGGCGATCCACATGCCGTTTGATCTTCGGTGCCTTCATCGCGACCCCTTCTGTAAGCACAAGCACCATCCCGCCACGCACGCGGTCGGTCGCAACTCGCTGGAGGCCCATATAGCCGCCTACTTCACGCTCTTCCGTCGGGTCTCCATCGATACAGATAGGGCAGCTCGTCACGATCTCCCTGATCTCCTCATCGGTCGGCTTGTACTGCAACCCCGCAATCCGCTCGTAGACTGAGACTTCCAGCACGTATCGCCCGATCTCCTCTTCCCGTGGCTGATACGCGGCGAAGCCCATCTGTCGGCGAATGTAATCCGCAGCCAGAACAGAGAGCGCCTGAGCCGTTCCCCCTGCACTGCGTATCGGCCCCGAATAGAAG
>Ga0268279_1000584_pt1 | contig 22553 bp, 10 predicted proteins | sample saktaG_6_FD_190142 | JGI IMG/M metagenome (GOLD analysis project Ga0268279, IMG submission 190142) | Saline water microbial communities from Sakinaw Lake, British Columbia, Canada - sak_2010_1_5_80m | ecosystem: Environmental > Aquatic > Non-marine Saline and Alkaline > Saline ...
GATACAACTTTAGGAGTAACTGGAATTACTACTTTAACTGGATTATTAAATGCTAATGGAGGTATAGCTGTAGATACTACTAATTTTACTGTAAATGGATCTACGGGAGCAGTTCATACAGCCGGAAATTTTGATATAGCTACTGATAAATTTACCGTAGCTTCCGCCACTGGTAATACTGTGATAGCTGGAACTTTATCTGTCAGCGGAGACACGACTATTGGTGGAATTGTAACCACTACCGGACACATCATCCCATCAGTAGATGATACTTATGATTTAGGTTCTACGGCATATAGATGGAGAGATTTATATTTAGGGCCAAGCAGTTTGCATATTGGAACTGCTGATGGCCAAGCTACTATGTATTACACTAGTAGTACTGATGTATTAAGTGTGAATAAAGATTTTGGTTTTGATAAAAATATAATAATGAATTCAAATTCTGGCTATGTTTGGGCAGAAAATGCTGGTTGGTTAAATCTTGATCCAAGTCATAGCGAGGTAATAGTAGCTGATGCTGGTTTAACTGGCTATGCTTGGTCAGAAAATGCTGGCTGGGTAAAATTTGATTATGATGGAACTCCAGGAGCTACAAATACCAATTCTACAAATTGGGGTGTTACTAATGACGGTAGCGGTAATTTAGGTGGCTATGCTTGGGCAGAAAATGCTGGTTGGATTAATTTTAATTCTACTGATTCTCAAGTCATAATTGATAGTGATGGTGGTTTTTCTGGCTATGCTTGGTCAGAAAATTTGGGATGGATTTCATTTAATAGTCATTCTTCATGGATAGGAGAAAGTAGTATAGCAACTAGAATTCAATTTGATATTGATAATGATGAAATAGAAATGATGGGGGCAAATATTGGTATCGGCACCACCACGCCTTATGCAAAATTGTCTTTAGTTGATACATCAGCAGGCCTTAATGATGATATATTTGTAATTTCCACCAGCACCAGCGGGGCTATATTTAGAGTTGATGGAGCTGGCAATGTTTATGCAGATGGAGGAACGATTACTGCTTCTGCTGATTATGCCGAGTATTTTTATACTAAAGATATTAGTTTAAGTTCAGGCGAAGTGGTTTGTGTTGATGTTAGTCATGATAATGCGATTAAGCGTTGTATAAATGCTGGGGATGGAAATTTAATGGGTATTGTTTCAACAGATCCAGCTATTGTTGGTAATGCTTTCCCAGAATATATTGATAATCCTAATTATAAGATAATTGCTATGCTTGGTCAGATTCCGGCTCAGGTTTCTAATGAAAATGGTGAAATCAGGCCTGGTGATTCTTTAACTTCAGCTTCAATACCTGGATATGCAATGAAAGCTAATGCTGGTGATCCTACTGTTGGTATTGCTTTAGAAAGTCTAGATGAAAGCATAGGAATTATTAATGTTATGATTTCTAGAAGAAATAAGAGTTTAACTGTAGAAATAGTGGAAGACACAATTATTGAAAGAATTGCTGAAATGGAAATTGAGGATGAAGTAGCTATTTTAATAGCGCAGGGAATTGAAGACTATAATTTTGCTTCTACAACTGAAGCTATCGTAGATGAGCAATTAGTAGATATTAGACAGGCCATGGAAGAAGTCCAAACAGCTTTATTTGTTGACCACACTGAAAATGTTTGGGAGTTTATTGCTAATGCTGAAGAAATCGGCGACCTTTATCAAATAGATTTGCAAGAAGCTAATTCTTATGCTTTTGGTGACTTTAATGATATTTATGTAAATGCTGAAGATGCTACTGGTTATGGAGTATATAATAAACTTTCCACAGCAAATGATAACTTAGCTCAAACAGTATATGGAACTTATACTGAATTACAAACTTCTAATCCAGAAGATACTGCTTATGGTTCATATATTGTAAATTCTTCGGATACTTTAGACGGCACGCAAATAGGGCAGTATATTAATTTAAATAATCCAGAGACAGATAATTGGGCAATTATTGTTGATGCCGGTCAGACCTATTTTGGAGACAATGTTCTTATAGGAGAGCAAGTGCCAGTTCTCTCATGGGAAGATTTTGAAATGACTGGCAATGATTTATATGTTCAGGGTGATACTGGAATTGCTGGTAATCTATATGTTGATGGCGAGCTTAATGTTTTAGGTAATGCGCAATTTGTCGGAAATGTAGAAGTTGGTCAAAATATTATTTTAGGTGGAACTTTATTAAGTTCTAATTCTGGATATGCTGAAATGATGGAAATTGTTGATCAGGATTTTGAGTTTGGCGATATCGTAGTTTTAAATACTGCTAGCTCTACTCAAGCCAAATTAGCCGACCGAGCAAATGCGGAAATGATTTTAGGTGTGCTTGGTCAAAACCCAGCTATTATTACTTCCCAAGATAAAGAAAACGGCCAGCCCGTGATTATGTCCGGAACAACTTTAGTTAATGTAACGGCAGCCAATGGTTTAATTAAAAAAGGTGATTATTTGACTACAGCTAATCAAAGAGGCAAGGCCCAAAAAGCCAGCAAAGACGGTGCGGGAATTTTAGGCGTGGCCTTAGAAAATATGGTAACAGCAACAAGCACAGAGGGTTTAGCTGAAGGACAAATTTTAGTCCGTTTACAAATTGGCAATTATTATGTCAGTGGCAAGAAAATTATTGAAGTGGCCAAATCTGGTGGTGACTTTAGTACGATTACTGGTGCTTTAACTTCTATTAGCGATAATTCTGCAGATAATAGATATACTATTAACATTAAACCAGGCGAGTATAGTGAAACAGTTATTATGAAAGAATATGTTGATGTAATTTGTGAGAACAAATCCCCACACTTTTCAGAAAGTGGTGGGGATAAAGATAGTGTTCAAATTATTGGCGAGGACGCCCCAGTTATTATTGCTGCTAATAATGCTCGGGTAGAGGGTTGTCATTTAATTGGCAGAGGCAATAATTTGTCCGAGCCAATTATAATTTCAATCAATGGAACTTCACCAACAATACATGATAATATTTTAACTGCTTCTACTACTAATTTGGCCATTGGTATTAATATAGAAAATACTCAAGCCAGTTTAAAAATGAATCCTTTAATTTCTAATAATGAGTTTAGTTCTAATATGTATCAGGGCATTGCCAATTTTAGCCAAGAGGCCGAGATTATTTTAATGAACAATAAATTGACTCAAATTACTGGACAGGCCTTAGCTGTTTTAGGCGGTCAAGTTCATTCCAGTCAAAATGATTTTACTGGTCAATTAATGGATATTTATGTTGGAGAAAATGCTAAGTTTTATACTTCTAATGATAATTATAATACTTTAGAAAATAATGGCGTTTTTGCTGATGCCAGTTTAAGAGCAGAGGTCTTTAATAATTATATTAGTGATGGTTGGATAGTTAGTCAGCCAGAAATAAGCAATCAGCAAGAAAATTTATTAGTTCAGGTTAGTGCTGGTGAGGGTTATATTAATGGTAGTCATGTCATGACCAAAGAATTTACAGACATTCAATTATGCGCCACTTCTACTAATTATATTTATATAGACGAACAAGGTGAAATTATTATTAGTACTGATAATCAGGGTAAAGGAGTTTTATTGGCTCAAGCCCAGACCGACTTAGAAAATATTTTGGTTTTAAATAATGACAGACAAAACGAAATAATAGTTGCTAAACAAGGTGGTGACTTTACTACCATTAACCAGGCCTTAGAAGCCATTAAATTAAATTCAGAAAATAATCGTTGGTTAATTACGGTTAAGCCAGGTATTTATAATGAACAAGTCCAGCTTAAGCCCTATGTAGATATTGTTGGTTCTGGTCAGAAAAATACTAAGATTACCCAGATTGACCAGCCAGTAATTATTGGTGCTCCTCAGGCCTCAATTAAAAATATTGGTTTAGCTTTATATGGTGATAGTCAGGGTCAGCCAGTTATTGATTTATCAGTAGTTGATGAATTCGGTCACACCAGCACTTCCAGCTTAAAGAGTGCTTATGATTTTAGTTTAAGCGAAGTTGTTATTGATTATAGCCAAGATGATAGTATTGAACACACGGCTTCATCATCAGCAATTTATTTAAGTTCTTATTTAGATAATTTAGAGCATGGTCAAGTTTCTTCCACTACTGAAAAATTAGCTAATTTAAGTTTAGACCGCGTAACAGTTAATAATACTGACCTTGGTTTAGATTGGAAATTAATTAGTGAGGATTGGACAGCTACTTCTACAGAAGAAATTGATTTTAGCCAAGTAGAAATTAGAAATTCTATCTTTAAAACTAAATTAGCAGATTTAAGAACTCAGGCATATGTTTATGAAGATTTTGAATTAAAAGAATATGTTGGAGAAATGAACGAGCAAGAAGAATTAATCACTGATCAGCCAGCCCATACTTTGATTTCCTCGGCTTATAATATGTATTTAGGCAGGCAAGCCAGTTTTGATTTAGATTTAGGTACGAAGTTAGCTACCAACCATGATAATTATGGCAAAGTTATTGGTAATAATGCTTTGGTCTTAAATGACTTTAACCGCCAAGTAGCTCAATATGATGATCTCTGGCTTTTACAAAATAATGGCAAAGATGTGATTTCCGTAAATGGTGCTGGTAATGTTTTAATCAGTCCGCAAAATGTAATGGTGGATAGTTTTACTATGTCTCAAGACATTGCTTCTACGACTTTAACTGTAGTATCTAACGAAGGTTATGAAGCCGCAAGATTTTATGGTCCATTAGTAATAGGCCCTTCTTTAACAACTAGTACGTCAACCGAGCCAATGGTAGCTGGAATATCTGAATTAAGATTTTTAACTGATGCTCAAATTTCCGCAACAGGTACTTCCACCCTTAGGGTTGGTCAAGCTGGCAATACAGTTGATTTAAATGTTGAAGGCGTAGAATACATTTTACCAGAAGATGCCAGAAGAGATACAATTTCAGCTTTTGTAGCTCAGCCAGAAAATAATATTTATGTTTGGGGTAAAGGAGACAATTCTTGGAAGCCATCAGATGATATTATTATTACCAAAATTAAAGCCCAATATTATTGTGGAAGCAATGGTAAAGTTGATTTACGCTTAGAAGATAATAATGACCAAACATTAGCAGAATTAAATGGCCAGATTTGTTCAGGAAATTATACCAGCATAGAATCAGATGATTTAAATATAAATATAAGTTCAGAAACAGGAATGCATATTGTTTTATCAAATGTGATAGGCGGTTATTATACAGAAGAGGGCTTATTAGCCGATACCCCAAGCCAATTAACAATTACGATTGAGTATATTTATGAATAGCATCTAACCCTTAGGGTGCTAGCACCCTAAGGGTTAGATAACAATCAACAAATTTATATATAAATTAACAATTAATCAAAAACCGTGAACCACTCCCGAGCTGAGCTCGGTCGGGTTCACGGCAAGAAAAACTATGTCTAAAAACAACAAAAACAAAGTAGGTCTAGGATATAAGCTATTATACGGAATAGTGAGCATATCGCTAACCGTAGGAATAGGTTATCTAATTATCAGAGCTGGAAATATTGATTCTCCCGGAGCTCCAGACAGTGCTGGTAGAATGTACACCTTAGAAAACATCTATGATTATCTTATAGATGGAGATACGGTACCCAGCAAGCCAACTGGTGTTTTTGCTAACCCATCAGCTGGACCAGGTTCTACTATGCATACCACAGATGAGATTTTTGCAGCGATAACTGATGTCTATGCAGCGATGACTAGTGCCCCAGCAACCGGACAGACCACATCCTATAGAACAGCAGATGATGGTGACCATGAAACTGGAAGTGTTCTCAGCTATACTGATAATGGAGATGGTACTGTCACTGACGATAATACTGGTTTAATGTGGGCTAAAGATGGTAATGGAGCAGGTTGTAATAATGGATCTACTGCAAGTTGGAACAGTGTTATTGACTATTGTGATGGTTTAACATTTGCCACATATAGTGATTGGAGATTACCAAATGTAAAAGAATTAGTATCTATTGTAAAATATGACGCTAGTGGAGGATATCCATATATTGACCAAACCTACTTCCCAAATACTCAGTCCAGCAACTACTGGTCTTCTACTACCCTCCCCATCTACACTGACGACGCTATGTACGTGGATTTCTACAACGGCGACGTGTACGGCACCGATAAGTACGAGGATAGCTGTGTGCGTTGTGTCCGCGGGCAATAGGAATTTGGATTTTTTGGGATTTCTGCCTGCCAGCAGGCAGGCAAAATCTGAATTTAATTAATTAATTTTAGTAATTATCGCCAGATTGGCCAGAAGTTAATTTGTAGATACAAATGACTTTGGTCAGAGGGCAGTTAGAAATCTATTGCGATTCCCATCGCTTTATAAGATATAGAGCATTGTATGTCAGGAGGTCTTTCTAACTAAAGATAGTCAGACCTTTGGAGAATATATTAGTGTGGGAATATTAAGTTTGGGTTTATTTACTCAGTCCAACAACTACTGGTCTTCTACTACCAACCCCAACAACACTGACAACGCTATGAACGTGAATTTCAACAACGGCAACGTGAACAACAACAATAAGAACAATGATAACTATGTGCGTTGTGTCCGCGGGAAGTCGATTTTTAACTTAATGCGATAATTTAAAATTCAATGTCTAATTACGAACACCTTCCCTTATACCTTAAAATTTATCAGTTTATTAAATTTTTATATGAGATGGTAAGAAATTTTCCAAAGCAGTATAAATATGCTTTAGGACAAAATATCTTGGATTTAACTTGGCAGTGCTTAGATTTGGTTTTAGAAGCAAATGCTTTGCCCGATGGAGAAAAATATCAGAAGATTTTAGAACTTAGTATTGGTTTTGATAAACTGAAAATAAGATTAAGAATGGCTCAAGAATTGAATTTGATTTCTAAAAAGCAATTTGTTCATATTCAAGTTTATTATAATAAAGAAATTGGCGATATGATTGGTGGTTGGTTGAAATGGAGTAGTCAAAATATTAAAATTAATAAATAAAATTTATTATGAGTAGAATATTTACTTTAGAAAAATTATATCAGGCCTATTTGAATTGTCGAAAAACAAAAAGAAAAACCATCAATGCTTTAAAGTTTGAGTGGAATTTAGAGAAAAATCTTTTTCAATTATACAAAGAGCTTGAAACAAAAAAATATAGGCCTGGACGTTCTATTTGTTTTGCAGTAAAAGAACCAGTGCCCAGAGAAATATTCGCTGCTAGTTTTAAAGATAGAATAGTTCACCATCTTTTAATTGGGGAAATTGAAAATATTGGAGAAAGAGAATTTATTTTTGATAGTTTTGCTTGCCGTAAAAACAAAGGTACTCATTTGACAATTGAGAGATTAAAAAATTTTATTAGAAAGGCAACAAAAAATTACAGGGAAAAGACAAATTATCTTCAATTAGATATTTCTGGATTCTTTATAGGCATTAATCATCAAATTTTATATTCTCTTTTTAAAAAAATGATTATTAAACAAAATCAATCATATCAATGGAAACAAGATATTTTATGGCTGGCTAAAATTATTATTTTTCACCAGCCAACAAAAAATTATATTCTAAAAGATGATTCTGATTTACTTAAATTAATTCCATTTCGTAAATCTTTATTCAATGCTCCTGCTGGCAATGGTCTTGCCATTGGGAATTATTCTTCCCAATTTTTTGCCAATCTTTATTTAAATGAGTTGGATCAATTTATAAAAAGAAAACTTAAATGTGAATATTATGTTCGTTATGTTGATGATTTTATTATATTAAACAAAAGTAGAGAAAAATTAAAATGTTGGAAAAATGAAATTGATTATTTTTTGAAAGAAAAATTGGGATTAGAATTAAATCCAAGAAAAACAAAATTACAGTTAATCAATAAGGGGATAGATTTTTTAGGATATTTTGTAAAACCAAATTATGCTTTAGTTCGTAAAAAAGTAGTGAAAAGATTGAAAAATAAATTATATAATTATAACATAGACAATATAGATTCAGATAAATTTTTAGCGATAATAAATTCTTATTATGGACATTTTAGACATGCTAATAGTTTTAATTTAAGAAAAAATATTTATGAAAATTTTTTAGGATGTTTTAAAAAATATTTTTTATGTGAACATAGATACATGTCTTTATCTATTCTAAAAAAGTAAAAATTTATTAGGATTATGAATGAATTAAAAAATAATTTTTACCTAATCAGCTAATCAGTCGAAAAACTAATTAGCTAAGAAATAATGAAAAAAATTTTAAAAAATTTTAATAATCTCCAAACCAAGATTATAGCAATCGGCGGGGTTTTAGTATTGGCCATAATTTTAGTTTTAGTTTTATTTAAACCAGCTGAACCAGAATTAAGTTATGAAATAGAACAACCCGAATTTTATAGCCAACCTTTAGTTATTAAAACATTTAAAAATATTTTTGCTGTGCAACCAGTTAATGCCCAAGAAAATTCAAAAAAGATTAAAGAGGGGAAAGATAAAGTTAAATATATAAATGCTTATCAAAATACAGATATAGTTCAAACTTTAAGTAAAAATAAAATTAAAGAAGATATTATTTTAAAACAAGCAGGTCATCCAGATAAATTTGAATATACATTAGAATTAGAGAAATACGATTATGAAAAAGATGATAACGGTAATTTTATATTTTATACTAAAGGACATTTGGGAGAGGAATTATATAAAAGTTTTACGATTCCGGCTCCCTATTTAATTGATGCTCAAGGAGAAGAAAGTCATTCTAAATTTGTCCAAACTAAAATTGCAGGAGATATTTTAACTTTAATACCCAATCAAGAATGGTTAGACAATCATGAATATCCAATTATTTTAGATCCTAGCATAGAAATTGATTTAATTTCAGCTAACTCTGTTAGCCAAGAAGGGGATTTATGGAAAGTTAAATTTAAAACCAATGGCCAAGCTGATTTAAAGATTATCCCAGATTATGATGAAGAAGAATTAGGTTTAGAATTTATATCTTTACAATGTGGAGATAAAACATTAACCCCAGACAAAATTATAGATGAGCAAATTTTTTACTCAAATTATCTTTGTAATGATTCCGATGGCTTAACAGAACTTATTTATAAAGTTAAAAGTTTGGGTCCGCATAATTTACGCTTTGAATTCGGGGATTTAATTACTTATGCTTATAATGATTTTTGGAAAGAGGGTAATGAGGTTATTGGTAAAAGGGATTTAACTAGCAAGACCTATTATTTAGGAGGAAATAAATATGTATGGGAAGGCATTACTGGACCCCAGCATTATGAAGATGAGGTTGGACAATGGCAAGAAATTAATGCTGAAATTAAGGCCTCTACAGATGCAGAATATGATTATAGTAATATAGAAAATAATTTTTATTCATTTTTTAAAAAAGATATTCAAGAGTTAAACCCTATTAAATTTCAAAAAGATGATGCCTATGTTATTTTTGAGCCAGTAGATAATGAATTGGGCAATATTCAAAATATACAGGGCTATGCTGAAAATAATGCTTTTTATTATCCCAATGCTTATCCGCAAGTAGATATTAAATATAGTATTAGTAATAAAAGACTTTTGGAAGAATATATTTTTTCTGATTATGAGAGGGTTGAAAATATAAATAAAATTAGTCAGAAAATTAAAATTAATAATGTAGATTTAGTTTTAGAGAATGATGGTTCAATTGGTTTTTATCAAAGTAATGAATTATTATGGGAATTTCCTCATCCTTATATGTATGAACAAGTTGATAAGTCCACTGTGAGTTATGATTTATATTATGAAATAGAAAATTTAGGAAATAATGAATATTTAATTACTAAAGTTTTAACTGCAGAGGGTAAAGAATGGTTAGCTGATCCTTTGCGAATATATCCTTTAATTATTGATGATACGGCTGATTTAAATAATCCCACTGAAGATGGGTTTGTTGATGATGGTGGTAGTAGAAACAATAATACTAATGATGTGTATATTGGATATAATAGTTGGCTTGACCCTATTGTTTATAGAGGATATGTAGAGTGGGATGTTTCCAGTATTTCAGACGAAGCTACTATTAGTGATACAGATTTTCAGTATCATGGTCATCTGCATGATATAGATGCTCATATTCATGAAATGCTTGGCACTAGGCCATCAACAGGAGGAAATGCAGATGTTTATAATGAAATAGGAGAGGGAACCATATATGCTGATGTGGCTGGTTTTTCTGTCGTGGGCACTGGACAGGAAATTGATTTAGGAACATCAGCAGATGAAGAATTAGCAAGTCAATTATCATCAAATTGGTTTGCCATTGGTTTGCAATCTGATAATGAATCGAGTTGGAATTGGAATATTACGGCGATTTATGCTGAGGAATATTCTTCTGTTAATCCAGCTCCGACTTTATATGTTACTTATACTAGCACTACTGTTCCCACAGTCACCACCCAATCCGCTTCCAGTGTAAATACTACTACAGTTACTGCCAATGGGAATATTACGGATACAGGCGGAGCAACAGTCACAGCCAGGGGTTTTAGATATGGCTTAACCGAAGCAGACACCTGGGAAGAAGCTGAAGGCGGGAGTTTTAGTACTGGTTCGTTTAATTTAGAGATAGGTAGTTTAACTAAAGGCACTACTTATTATTTTCGGGCTTTTGCTACTAATTCTGAAGGTACTGCCTATGGCGCTTATGTTCCTTTTGTGACCGGAGTAGAGGCTCATCCAGTTATTTTTAAAGAAAATAGTATTTTTAAAGAAAATGTGATATTTAAATAGGCATTAGCCCCAAAGGAGAAACTTCGTTTCCCTTCGGGGTAAAGCATTAGGCGTTAGTCGTTGGTTCGCCTTAATTTTAAGAAATAAAATTGAGGTAAGGGAGTAAGGAGTGAGGCAAAAGCAGCTTGCTGGCAAGCAAGGAGGGGTTATAAAGATTTTTTTGCATAATTTTACTTTATTTGTTATAATTTAAACTGAATATAAGGTTAAAACTAATATTTAGACTACAAATATGAAAAAAGGAGATTATATTTCAACAATTTTACGCTCTAATAAGACCGTCTTTTCTTTTAAAGATATTGCTTTATTATGGGGAGATTCTGGTAATGCTGCCAGAGTAAGAGTTAATTATTATTTGAAGAATGGTGATTTTTATCGAATCCATCAAGGTTTCTATGCTAAAGATAAAAATTACAATAAAAACGAATTAGCTACGAAAGTATATACTCCCTCATATATCAGTTTTGAGACTGTCTTGGGGAAAGCCGGAGTTACTTTTCAACACTACGGTCAAATTTTTGTCGCTTCTTATTTGACTCGAAAAATATCTGCTGACAAACAAGCTTATTCTTACAGAAAAATAAAAGAATCGGTTTTAACTAATAACGCTGGCATAGAGCATAAAGACAATTATTCCATTGCTACTTCGGAGAGGGCTTTCTTAGATGTGGTTTATTTAAATAAAAATTATCATTTTGATAATTTATCGGTTCTTGATTGGAATAAAATTTTTGAAATTTTACCAATTTATTCAAATAAAAGAATGGAGAAAGAAATTAAAACTTATCAAAAAAATATATGACATTAAGCATTACGACTCACAAAAATATTTTGATTAAAATATTAAAGGATATTTACACGGACAGTTCACTTGGGCCTTTTCTGGGTTTTAAAGGTGGCACGGCCGCGTATCTTTTTTATGATTTAGATCGTTTTTCTGTTGATCTTGATTTTGATTTATTGGACCCCCTTAGAAATGATGATTCTAATGGGATAAACAAGGCCAAAGAGCAGGAGGTTTTTGATAAGGTGGAAAATATAGTCAAAGAATATGGCACGATTAAAGAAAAAACAAATAAAAGACACACATTATTCATCTTGCTTTCCTACAATGAAGAAGTTCAAAATATTAAAGTTGAAATTAATAAAAGAAGTTTTGATTCCAGATATGAACTTAAAAGTTATTTGGGTATTTCGATGCTAGTAATGAAAAAAGAAGATATGTTTGCTCATAAATTAGTGGCTATGACTGAACGCAACAAGATAGCTAATAGGGATATTTTTGATATCTATTTTTTTCTCAAGAATAATTGGGAGATAAATAAGGATATTGTAGAGAAAAGAACGGGACTGAAATTTGCCGATTATCTTAAAAAATGCATTAGGTTCGTGGAAAATGTCCCCGATCATGGCATCTTGTCTGGCATGGGTGAGTTAATAGATGAAAAACAAAAATTAGGGGTGAAAACTAATTTAAAAGACGATGTTTTGTTTTTACTTAAATTAACCTTATCCTAATAAAGAAAATGTGATATTTGAGTAACCTCCCTCACCCTTAATCCCTCTCCCTCGGAGAGGGAGAGGGACATTTACTCGAATATATATTAAAGCTTTAAAAAATTATTAATAGACTAATTTATATACGAGTAAGCGTCCTTCTCCATCGAGCTCAGCTCGATGGAGAAGGGGTGGGGATGAGGACAATTAGTATGTTAACCAAATTACACAATTTTACCAATCTCCAAACCAAGATTTTAATTATCTGTGGAGTTTTCATTTGCTTATTTTTTTATAATCAAGCTCAAGCTACGACTCCGACTTATGAAAGCGCACCAACGGCCAGCGAGGTCTTAGTAGTTTATAACTCATCTTATACCACAGATAGTGATTCAGATGAAACTCAAGACAGTCAGGAAATTGCTGAATATTATGTTTCCCAGCGCCCCGGAGCAAATATTACTTCTATTGCCACTGAGACCGATGAAATAATTTCCCGCACTAATTATAATTCACAAATTCGGGATGCTTTAGAGTCCTATATGACTAGTGAAGGCATTGCCAGCACGACCAAGTTTATTATTTTAGTTAAAGGTATTCCTTTAAAAATTTCTTCAACTAATGGCGGTTCTTACGGAGAAACCGATTATTCTTCAGTAGATTCGGCAGTGTGTTTATTATATGAGGACTATGATATTACTTGGCGTCAGAATAATCCTTATTATAATGTTGATACTTCTTATACCAAGGCCTATCGTTTTGATAATAGCCATTTTCGCAACTCTGCTGGAGTGGCTTTAAATTATTTAGTAACCCGAATTGATGGTTATACTGTTGCTGACATGGAAGCAATTGTTGATCGCGGAGTAGGAGCAGATACTTCTGGTAATGGCTATTGGATTATTGATGACCATCAAAAGACCTATGATTCTATGTCTACTGCTTATGATAGATTAAATAGTTTAAGCCGTAATATTAATCCTGATCCTTGGTCAGATACGTCTAGTTATGTCTTAACCAATGCTGGTGGTTCAATTATTGGTTATACTTCGCATGGTATTCATGCCAGCATGGGTGATGGTTATGTTTCCAATAGTCCAGAAAATCCTAATCATTTAGATTTCAATTTTTTGAATGGTGCGGTTTTTTCTACTTATGAATCATATAATGCTTATGGTTTTGTTAGTAAGACCCAGTCCACGCATGGTCAAATTGCCGAGTGGGTAGAAATTGGTGGAGCCGGTGGAATTGGTAATGTTTATGAGCCCTGGGCTTCAACCATTGCTGAAGAATATATTTGGATGCCAGAATATACTATTGGTTATACTTGGGCTGAAGCCGCTTATATGTCTTTGCCTTATATGGATTTTGTTTCCGTAGTAATTGGTGATCCTTTAATGACCATTTCCGAAATTACTGCTCCGAGCGAAGTCACAAGCGCCGGCGCAGTTGCCGGTGATCAAGAAGTCGCTTTATCCTGGACTAATCCTGGAGATGGAGATTTTGCTGGGGTTAAAGTTTTACGCCAGACCGGCTCTTATCCAGCGCATAGTGCTGACGGCACTTTAATTTATAATGGCACAGACGAATTTTATACAGATACAAATGTTTCTAATGGCACGACTTATTATTATGCCTTTTTTGCTTATGATGAAGTTCCAAATTATTCAACTGTAGATGGAGCCGGAGCTAAAGATACAGCTACTCCAAGTGTAGATACTACAGCACCAGCTGCAGTAATAAATATGAATGCCGTAGCCGGAAGTCATCAGATAGCTTTGACTTGGACAAATCCAAGCGATGAGGATTTTGCTGGAACCAAGGTTGTCAGAAAAGAGGGTTCTTATCCAACCAGTCATACTGATGGCACAGCAGTTTATAATAGCACTGGAGAATCATATACTAATACTGGATTAGATAATGGAACTACATATTTTTATACGGCTTTTGCTTACGATGCGGGCCCTAATTACTCAACGCCTATTGATGGTTCTCGGGCTTCAGCAGTTCCATATTTAGAAGGGGATTCAGCTTGGTTGGAAATAGATATTATGCCACCTGGTGTTGTTACTAACTTTTCAGCCACCCCAAGTGATGGGCAAGTGTCTCTTGCTTGGACAAATCCTGGAGACCAAGACGGAGTAGTAATTATTAGAAGAACTGATTATTATCCCCAAACCAAAAATAATGGCGATTTAATATGTAATAGCATTGATACATCTTGTACTGATTCTAATGTTGTTAATGACACAACTTATTTTTATACGGCTTTTGCTTATGATGATAATTTAAATTATTCGGACTTTACTTCTAATTCGCAGGATTATGCTACTCCTTGCGCTGATTCTTGCGAAGATACAAGTCCTCAAACTGCTCCCAGCCCTTATTTTTCCGAGCCGGATATGAGCCCACCCACAGAAATTGATGATTTTACAGCTACACCTGGCAATGGAGAGGTAAGTTTGTCGTGGACTAATCCTGGAGATGAAAGCCAAATTATTGTAGTCAGGCGTTCAGATTATTATCCCCAAAGCCCAAGTAATGGGCAATTAATTTGTAAAACCATAGGAACGAGTTGTAGTGATTACGATGTAATTAATGATACAACTTATTTTTATACTGCTTTTAGCGTTGATACAGCTTTAAATTTTTCTGGATTTACAAATAATTCTCAAGATTATGCTACGCCTTGTGCGGATTCTTGTGAAGATACTGCTCCGCAAAGCGCTCCAGATTCATATTTTTCCGAACCAGATATGAGCCCACCCACAGAAATTGATGATTTTACAGCTACACCCGGAGACGGCCAGGTAAGTTTATCATGGACCAATCCCTTTGATGACGAAGATTGGATTGGTACTTTGATTTTACGTCGCACGGATCGCTATTCTTATAGTTATAGTGACGGCACACTAATTTATAATGGTTTAGATGGAGGAACCTATACAGATATAGATGTTTCTAATGGCACAACTTATTATTATACAGGTTTTTCTTATGATAGTTCTGGCAATTATAGTGCCCCTAGTGAAGATAGTCGTGATTCTGCTATGCCAAGTAGTTAGTTAAGAAGTAAGTTTTTTATTTTATCCTCACCCTATTTTATCCTCATCCCCCCAACCCCTTCTCCATCCCCGCACTTTTGAAAAAAGTGGGGGACGGAGAAGGGGAGTAAGTTCGTAAATTTAAAATATAAAGAATATGTGTTTCCCCTCTCCGTCGTAGATGGAGAGGGGGTGAAGGGGGTGAGACAAATTAATATACAATTATGACTAAGTCAGAAAAAATATATTTAGCCAGAGAATTAAGAAAAAATCAAACTAAAACAGAACAAATAATTTGGGAAGAATTAAGAAATAGAAAGTTTTTAAACTTAAAATTTAAAAGACAACATTTGATAGAAGGTTATATAGTTGATTTCTATTGTCCTAAATTAAAATTAGCTATAGAAATAGACGGACTTATTCATTTAAAAAGAATAAAAGAAGATAAATTAAGACAAAAAGATATAGAAGCTAAAGGGGTAAGATTTATTAGATTTAAAAACAAAGAAGTTCAAAATAATCTTAAATTAGTATTAAAAAAATTAAAAGTATTTATTAACCAAATAAGTAAAGGACGTTAGTAAATTTTATTTACCTTACGTTCTAAATAAATAATTAACTCAGTCTTCTACTCTTAACGTGTAAGCCCCGTTAGTAGCTTTGCTACTTTACGGTGTAAATGCCCCTCTTCCGTTGAACGAAGTCGAGCTCAGCTCGACGAAGTGAAATGGAGAGGGGGTTAGGGGGTGAGGCAAATTAGATATGAAATTAAAAAATTTAAAATCCAAACACTATATCATAGCTATAGCAGTTTTTTTAATTTTGATAATTGCTATTTATTTTTTATTTTTTCAACCCCAACACACCATTATTTTATATATCGAAGGAATAGAAGCAGAGGAATTAGTTAAGTATTCAGATCAAGAATTACCAAATTTAAAAAATTTATTTTCTACTCAATTAAAAACTCAAGTTCCTTTAAATAACCCCTCTAGTTTCCAGACGCTTTTTTCCGGAAAATATATTTATCAGCCCTGGTATTTAAAAAATTCAGCAGATTATTGTGTGCAAAAGGAAAATGATTTTTCAGGAATTTTTAAAACAACGGTTTTGAATGAGTATTTAAAAAACAAAAAACAAAAAGTTTATTTTTTCAATAACTTAGATTGGCAAACAGAAAAAAAGATTCATCAAAGAAATTTTTCTGCTTTAGATATTATTCAAAAAGCTGAAGATAATTTTAAAGAACAAAAAAATATTTTTTTAAAACATTTAGAAGACAAACAGGAAAATTGGTTAATTGCTGGTTTTAATTTTCCCGCTTTAGTAGCTCAAGTTTCTGATAATGAACAGGACATTTTAAGGGTCTATCGGGCCATTGATGATTTAATCGCTCAAGTTCAAAATTTAATGAAAAGAAATACTAATTTATATTTAATTTCACCTTTTGGCTTAGTTCCTGTAAAAGAAAGTGTAGACATTAATCAGGCCTTAATTTACCGCGGATTTTTAAAAGCAGAACAAGAGCCAGAAGAAAATTTTTCTTTAAATAATTGTGATTTAAGTGATAGTTATGTTTATAGTCCGCGCGCAGGAGAAATTTTTGTTAATCAGGTTAGTCGAGAAGCCCAAGGAAAAGTTAGTGATGAATTTGAGGCGGTTATAGAAGACACAGCTTATGTGCTTAATTTTATTGAACGCGGAGAAGAGTTAATTTCCACACAGCTATATTTAAGCCGTGATTATTTTAAAAGCAAAGAGGTGGGAGAATTATTGATTGCTATGCCGTCTGGTTATAATATTTTTTGGCCAGAAAATAATTGTTCAATCAGTAAGGATTTAGTTCAAAAAACAAATTTAATACAAGACCATTTAAATATTCAGCCAAATTTAATTTCCGGATTAATTTTAGCGAACAAAGAATTTGTTCAGGACAATTATGATTATTTAGATGTCTTGGATTTGGTATTAAGAAGTAAGAAGTAAGAAATAAAAATTTATTCCCTAATCTTAATTACTAGTTACAAATTATTATGTTAAACAAAACCAAAAACATTTTAAGTAGATCGAAGCTCAAATCAAAACTTAGTTTCGAGTACTCGAAACTAAGTTTTAGATGTTTTAAAAAACTAGACTATCGCTACTACATAGGAATTATTTTAATTGCCATTTTAATTGTCGGCGGAGCTATTTATATCTTAAGAGCTCCTCAAACCACCGAAGCAGCATGGTGGAATATTACTTGGTCTTATAGAAAGTCAATTGCCGTGACTAATAGTTCTGGTTCAGAATTAACTGATTTTCAAATTCAAATATTAGATGATGAAGATTTAAGTGCTTTAGTTACCGCTGGTAAATTAGAATCTGATTTAGCTGATTTAAGGTTTACAGATACAAATAACCGAGTCTTAGATTATTGGATAGAAGATGATACCAATGCTTCTGTTAATGTTTGGATAAAAGTTCCTTCTATTCCTACTACTGGTACCACTGTCTATATGTATTATGGTAATTCTAGTGCTAGTGATGATAGTGATGCCACTAAAATTATAGGTAATAGTGGTAACCCTGGTACTTCTTGTACTGATATTAAGAATAACAGAGATGCCAGTACAGGAGTTTATTATATTAAACCTACTGGCGCGTCTGATGAATTCCAGGCCTATTGTGATATGGATACTGATGACGGGGGGTGGACTTTAGTTTTACAAAATAATTATGGTCTCGCCTCACCTCAACCAAGTTGGGAAGAAGCAGTTAATAGTAATAATATTACAGGATCATTTGGTACTACCTTAACTGCTTTTGATGTTTTTATAGGAGTTTCATATTGGGATACTTTGGGAAACACAGCAAGATTGGAACAGGGAGCTACTCCAAGTAGCTTGTCTCATCAAGCCTATTATACTTTAACTTTAGATGATACTGATTATTATAGTTTAGAAATGTCTAACGGTAATATCACTATTCATACTGAAGGTACAGAAGTTCCAGGAATGTATAGTTATCATAATGGTCGTCCCTTAACAACTTATGATGCTGATCATGATGATAATGCGGGTAATTGTTCTGTAAATTATGGTAATACTGCTTGGTGGTATGGTTCATGTTGGTCTGGTAATTTTTGGGGGCATTCTAGTGGGTATGATTATTGGACTGGTTCTAGTGCAGAGAATTTTGTATGGGGTGGTATTTGGTTAAGAGGAACAGTATCAGCTATTACTATTTCCGTCGGAGCCCTGACTTCTGAAGAAAACGCCCCCGGACCAATTGGTTACTGGAATTTTGATGAAGGTTATGGAACTACAGCTTATGATTCTACCGGTTATGGTAATGATGGAACAATTACGGGAGCCACTTGGGTGCAAAATGGGAAAAAAGGCAAGGCACTTAGTTTTAATGGAAGTAGTGATTATGTGGATTGTGGAAATGATGAAAGTTTAGAATTTGGAACTGGCGATTTTTCCATTTCAGCTTGGGTAAAAACCAGTGGAAATTCAGAAGATTGGGCAGGTATTCTTTGGAAGGGCAAGGTAAATGATCCAGCACCCAATTATGAACCATCTTATTCTTTCAGCAAAAGCGGTTCTTCTGATAGTTATTTTTTTAATGCAGGTCATTGGGCTGACAGGGCTTCTTTTGGTGCACTAGAAGATGGAGAATGGCATTATTTAGTGGGTGTTGTGGATTCCGGTGTTTCTAAAGCTTATTTAGATGGAAAATATCAAAATCAATCCATAGCTACGGATTCAGATTATAGTACTTCTTTTAAAATAGGTATAGGAGTATTGAGTAGGAATTTCAACGGTCTCATAGACGAAGTCCGAATTTACGATAAAGCTCTTTCTGAAAATGAAGTTAAACAATTATATAATCAAAATGCTGGGTCTTTTAATATGGGACAAACTAGAATTCCGCGTTCTTGTGCTGACCAATTAGCTATGGCTCCTGGTTCTAGTTCGGGAGTATATACTATCGATCCCGGATATGGAGTAGATCCTTTTGAAGTTTATTGTGATATGGAAACTGACGGGGGTGGGTGGACCTTAGTGATGAATAGAACTAAAGGCGTAGTTACAACAAATAGTACTGACTTAATATCCCTTACAGATAATGATAAAGCATTAACAAATCTTAGATGGCAGGCATTACGAGATAATTCTATTTATACATTAAGTAAAGACAGTTCAACTTGGGTTAAGTTTGATATTTCAAAAATGCAGTCTGCCAGCTGTAAAACACTTGCTGATAGTTTGACAGATAATGAATTAGCCCATGACGAGACCTTGGAATGTACAAGTACGGGTGGTGATTATAGTCAATTTTTTGGTGTATATGATCAACTAAGTAGAAATACATATCATAGTTGGTCTTCTAGTAATAGTTTTTTAGTAAGTCAAAGTGGAACTCTTTCTCGTTGGGAACCAGATTCTGCAAGTATGTTTGTTGGAGGTGAAAATTTAATTACTCAACCAAATGTTGTCCTAGACCTCCCTTTTGAATCTCAATCAGGTAGTACTACCTATGATGAATCAGGTAATGAAAATGATGGAACTATTAGTGGAGCTACTTGGAAAACAGCAACTAATTGTAAAGAGGGGAGATGTTTTGAGTTTGATGGAACAAGTGATACTTTAACAGTTACTAATGATGATAGTTTAAATTTTGGTACAGGTAGTTTTTCAATTAGTACTTGGATAAATCCAAATAATTCTGGTAATAATTATCCTAGTATAGTTCATAAATATGATGGTGATGGTTATATGTTAGCTCTTGCCCAAACAACTGAAAAAATTCGTTTTTATGTTTACGGTGCCATTGCTAGTCCAAGTTGGACTACAACAAGTGATATGGTGGATTTTGGAGAATGGAGTTATATAACTGTCACTTTTGAGAGCTATACGGATAATGGTTCGCAATCAGTTGTTAAATTTTATAAAGATGGCGTGCTTATAGAAACTCAAACAGGAGGAGATGCTGGAAATATAGATACGGCCGCTAATCTAATGGTAAGTGGTTTATATGGTGGTTTTGATGAGTTTGCTGGAAAAATGGATAGTCTTAAGATATATGACACAGTTCTCACCCAACGAGAAATAATGGAAGAGATGTCCGCTGGAAAACCAAGTCCAGTTTTAGATATGGATTTTAATGAAGGCGGAGGTAGCACTGCTTATGATAAGTCAGGACAAGATAATGATGGAACAATTAAATCAAATGCATCTTGGAAAACTGCAGAAGATTGTGTTTCTGGATCTTGTGTTTATATTGATGGTACTGATTCAACTTGGAATTCAGTACAGGTAGCAGAAGATGATAGTTTAGATGGTATGCCGGCCTTGAGTGTTAATTTATGGTTAAAAATTAGCGGAGCTAAAAGCCACCAAGTTATTTACAAAAGACATGTTGGTGATCCTCAATGGTCTTCTTATCGTATGAATATTAGTGGTAGTAATATTTTAAGTTTTAATGTTACTAATGAGTCACAATCAGTCAGTACAGCTACGGCTAATGGAGCATTAAGTTTAGATACTTGGTATCATGTAGTCGGAGTTTATGATGGTGCAGGGGTTCAAATTTATGTTAATGGTTTAGCTAAGGATGCTACTCCAGGAGTATTGACTGGTAATGTTTTAGATAGTCCAAGTTATTTACAAATTGGTGGTTTGGATGGTTCTTGGATGATGAATGGCTATATTGATGAACTCAAAATCTACCCGTACGCCTTAACTACCCAAGAAATTAAGCAAGAATATATTCAATCCAAAGGGCAGTTTGGGCAAACAAATGTTGTGGGCAGTAATGCGGTTCCTGTTACTGGAGGTCCAATTTTAGACATGAACTTTGATCAATATAGTGGAGGAGTGTATTTAGATAAATCAGGTAATGGATATAATGGTACACCTGCCGGTGACCCCACTTGGAAAACCGCAGTTAATTGTAAAAGTGGAAGATGTTTGGATTTTGATGGGGAGGATGACGAAGTTAGTTGTGGAGATAATATAGACCTTGGCAATGAATCTAGAACTTTCTCAATGTGGGTTTATACAAAGGATTCATTGGGTGATGATTATGAACGTTTATTGCAACCTACACAGGATGATACATATTTTTTTCTTGATAATAGAAGCGGCGTGGATAATTTTTCCTTTGGTTTTAGAAATTCGCAAGATACTACGTGGAGACAAAAAACTATTGCATTGTCTACAGCCTTACCACCGAATGAATGGAGCTATATTGTCGGAACAATAGATATAGCAAATCCTGATAGTAAAGGTATAAAAATTTATCGTAATGGTATATTAGTAGGTAGTGACTCAACATATGGTGATGCTCCAATTAGTCGTAGTTTAGATATGCTAATAAATCAGCGATCTACATTCAAAAGTATTATTGATGAAGTTAAAATCTATGATAGAGTTTTAACTCAGGCAGAAATTATGGAATTATATAACGGCGGTCAGCCAATTGGCTGGTGGCGGTTTGATGAAGGAGCAGATAATTTATGTTTTGATGGCACAGATGTTTGTGATAATTCTGGGGAGGGGAATAATGGTACAATTAGTGGCGATCCTACTTGGATTACTGATACTGCTTCTTGTAAACAAGGGGGGTGTATAGATTTTGATGGGACAGGGGATAAAGTTGATGTAGGTGTAAACGATCTAGTTCAAGACATTTCTGTTTCTGCTTGGATAAAAAATTCAAGTAGTGGAAGTGAGAAGATTATTGTTGGTAAGGGTTGGTATAATGATGCTTCTGGCAAGTCTTGGTGGTTGTTAAGGGATAGTGATAATAAATTAAAATTTGGTGTAATAACTGATGGTAACGAAGCAATTTATGATTCTGTTATAGATACTAGTGGAACTGATTGGTATCATGTTATTGGTACATACGATGGCGTTACAATTAAAATATTTGTTAATGGAATTGAAGGAATTTCATATAGTAAATCGGGATCATTACCAACTGGTGCTAATGTTAAAATTGGGATGGGATATTATAATGGGGATTCTTATGGTTTTATTGGAACAATAGACGATGTCCGTATTTACAATTATGCTTTGACGGAAGATCAAATAAGCGAGGTGTACAATCAAGGTTTAATTCATTTTAAATAAAAACGTAAGGTAATTTGCTGTGCAAATTACCAACGTTTTAAAATAATATGTGGTATGTTTACGTTTTACAAAGTAAAAAAGATAATAGTTGGTATATAGGATGTACCAATGATTT
>Ga0268279_1000594_pt1 | contig 22340 bp, 22 predicted proteins | sample saktaG_6_FD_190142 | JGI IMG/M metagenome (GOLD analysis project Ga0268279, IMG submission 190142) | Saline water microbial communities from Sakinaw Lake, British Columbia, Canada - sak_2010_1_5_80m | ecosystem: Environmental > Aquatic > Non-marine Saline and Alkaline > Saline ...
CTTCAATCATCATTTAGAATAATGATTACACCATTGGTACTATCTTTCATGTAGTTGTCAGAGGTACCTTGTCTTTGGTAGAAGACACTACAGAGATCTGGAAAAATGGCTACCGAATGGAAGATGTAAGACCGGGATTTCCTGATAGTCTCGTATACGTCTTTATAGTGCCGGCATTTCGTCATGAAATAATCGAAGTTGAAACCGGGTTATTTAGATGGCATGCACGCTGATCACGCTATAGATAAAGGCAGATTTTCAGAAAGGAATGTCCGTATCTGTGTATGGTGCTAAAAAAGGACTGGATACTTTAGTATCCACGGATTTCCTGTTCAACTTTTTCAAGGTTAGCAATACGCTTTTCAAGTGATGGGTGACTTGAGAAGAGACTGGCCAGAGATTTCCCTGATATTGCAGGGATAATGTAGAACATATTTGCTCCTTCAGCCTGTTGTCTCTTCTGGATTGGAACGGTTTCCATCTTTGAACTGATTTTTCTGAGTGCTGATGCAAGAGCCCGGGGGTTTCTTGTGATGTATGCACTGCCTCTGTCAGCAGCAAATTCACGGTACCGGGAGAGCGTCATTAAAAGAATTGTTGATATCACCCAGACAACCGCAGCGACAATACCTACGATTATCCAGGCCCCACCCTCGTTACGATTAAAAAGAGACATAAAGAGGAAATTGTTCATAATGACAGCAGCAATCATCGCGACAAAACTTGCCACTGTCATCGTCAGGATATCACGATTTTTAATGTGGGAAAGTTCATGCGCCAGAACCGCTTCGAGTTCATCTTCATCTAAAATCCGCATAATTGAATCAGTAACCGCGACCACAGCTTTTTTAGGATTTCTGCCGGTAGCAAAGGCGTTTGCCATTGGTGATGGCATTATTGCAATTCTTGGTTTTGGCAGATCTGCTTCTGCACACAGTTTCTCTATCGTACGATGGAGTTTTGGTTCTTCATCTTCGGCAACAATACGCGCTCCTGTTGTCATCAGAACCATCTTATCTGAGAAGAAGTACTGTACAAGGCCCATAATGATTACAAGGCCAAATATGAATGTTGGGTTGATACCAAGGACCGTCATGATCCCAATAAATATCAAATATACAATGAGGAGGAGTCCCCATGTCAGGATCACACGGCTTGTCAGCCCGTAATCACGTTTCCATTGCATTAGAGTACATTTGGTGACTTGTCTGGATAAACATATCTCAGGTATATAAGGTTCCTTACTAAATTGAAGAGGATATTTTTGTTATTTGAAAATGTTCAGGCTGGATATTGTCAGGTATGGAAATATCAGGGAAAAGGATAGAAAAGAAGGATAGATAGGAATTTTATTTGATGGAATACGGTATTTTTTCTGTGCAACACGAGTTGATAAGAAATTACCGAACCTGCATTTTACACCCTGATAACAATAGTAAACATTATTGTGTACATTCCCATTTGTTCTGGTGATAAGAGATAATAGTGTAACTCTTGTGCACCTCTAATTCGATGTCGTGTGTCATGGTGTATCCTTTAATAGCCTCTGATGAGACAATCAGATGAAACACGAGCATCTGGCACTTGAAAATCATGCCATCATGTATGGTATGTCATGTTTCGGGTTGTTTGAGGTAGTACCTCCAGATATACAGGTACACTCCGGCACCGGTTTATCCACCTGTGTGGAGCCATACAAAACGCTATCTTTTTTTCCCGTTCTGACAATCCTCTTATATGGATAACAGTGAGCTCAAGGTTCGTTCTGATGTTGCTTATGGCATGTTTGAGCACTATCTGAATCATTCTTTGCAGTTACAGGGGACATTTTTATCTGTCCTTGTAGAACAGGGAGAGGATTTTTTAGAGACCTTCTGTCGTATTGTTGCAGAGTTCACAGAAGAATATCCACAGTTATCAGAGGCGCTGATAGAATGTTTCTCTTCTGTCACATCCATTTATGATATGATCCGTGATGGAGAAGGTGTCATTCCATCAAAGACGACTCAGATGTACTGGATTATTGAGGATGCGCCCGGAACAAATCCCCATGATACTGAAGATGAAAAAGCAGGAAAATGGCTGATTTTTCAACCCCTGTCCGAGATAGATGTATCATGGCAGAAAATTCGTGATGCGACCCGTGCCGGTATCCTTGGAATATCAGCAAAAGTCTCAACAGCGAAAGAAAATGAGGATTCTCGTGATGACAGAAAAGTTATCTACATCTTTACCCCTGACTGGTCAGATGAAGAAGATGTAATGCGTGTCAGAAAAGAACTGCAGAATCTCGGATTTTTGGATCGCATAGGATACAAACGAAATATCGAGACATATGCAGGACAGTATAGTGCGAAAGGAAAAAAAGTTACGTTTTATTCGGCCTGAAAAATCATCAGGCTTTTCGTTCTTTATTCTTTAATCTTAAATTTTTATACCCACACTTCCGGCAGCTCGTTGCCCGAACCGGATTACGTGCATTACATTTCATGCATACTTTTACATTTAACAACCGTGCTTCAGCTTCTGGAAATCGTGCCATAAAGTGCTCCTTTCAGTCTTATATTAAATGCTGTACCCTGACTTAACGCTTTTGTCAGTCCCGTGTTTCAAACCAGGTTCGAAATGCTGCTAGTGCCTGACCCCGATGTGAGATTCGACTCTTTTCTTCGAGTGATAACTCAGCCAGTGTTCTTTCATTGACCTTAAATATCGGATCATACCCAAATCCATATTTTCCTTGTGGTGAGACTATCTCGCCATCAAGCCTTCCTGAAAATGTCTCTATTTGGATTCCATCAGTATACGCGATAACAGTTTCAAACCACCCATATCGGTCCTCTTCACCTTCCAACAACTTAAGAATTCCGTTATTTCCGATGGTGTCATGGACATAGGCTGCATAGGGGCCGGGAAATCCTGATAGTGACCTGATAAAAAACCCTGTATCATCAGCAATAAGTGGGCGTCTGATAACCTGATAGGCATATTCAGCTTTTTTTGCAGCGATCTCTGCTATTGATGATGACCGGTACTCAGGGCATTGCATTGAAACATGTTCAATAGTAGCGATTCCCCTGAAATATTCGGCTACTTCAGATACTTTGTTCGTGTTGCTGGTAACGATGCATATATTCACAGGTATCGTCCTCTCAGTTCGATTTCGTGTTCCCGGACGAGAACACCAGGAGCTTCTTTGAATACTGACTGATATCCATCGCAAAATGCGGCTTTTAGGAGTTCTGCGTCTGCTGAAGTACTCTTAAGGATCTGAAATAACACATGAAGGTCAACGCCGCGCGCTTCAATATCTGATGAAATCATCGCAAGACCGAAATCGATGAGAACACACTGAGAATCTCTCATGATCATGTTACAGGTTGTAAGATCCCCGTGGATTATTTCTGCATTATGCAGTTTTCCTACAACAGTCCCTGCTATCTTCAAATGCTCCGGTGTCAGTGCTTCTTTGAGTAGCGTCCCATGTATCGTCTCCATCGTGATGGTGTCTGATGTGATATCGATAATGACCGGTGTTGGAACTCCTGCCCGCCGCGCATGTGATATCAGTCTTGCTTCAGCTCGTGTTCTCTCGGTTATAAGCCGCGCATCAAGATTCACATCGCGGTATCTCTTTCTGATTCTTCTTTTTACTACATCAGATCCAATCCGGATACGTGCCTCTGCACCTTGTTTGTCTGTCTGTTCATGGGAAGAGCTACAAGAGAGATATCGTCTCATATCGCCGCTATCACGCCAGGATACCGGCACCTGATCTGCCCTGAATGAAGGATTCACATATGATTCGCAAACCGGGACTGTATCCCCCTGTTCAAGCATAAGGCGTCCGGTATATGCTATCATGGCACCGTTATCACCGAGATACTCAGGAGGAGGAACACCGAACCGCGCTCCACGGTCCTCGCACATACTCATAAGCATCTGTTGTAACCGGCGGTTGGCACCAACACCCCCCACAAGGATCATCTCATCTTTGCCGGTCTGTGCAAGAGCCCGTTCAGTGACTTCTACACACATTGCAAATGCAGTCTCCTGCAGGCTGAAGCAGACATCTTCGATGGATGCCTGAGCATCTTTTGCAGCACTTAATAGCCCAGAGAATGCAAGATCCATTCCTTTTACGGTGTATGGCAGGGGTAGATAGGATCCCGTTTTGGCATATTTTTCAATTAAAGGTCCACCGGGATGAGGGAGATCTTTGCTCCTGGCAAATTTATCGAGTGCATTACCAAGGCCGATATCAAGTGTCTCTCCAAATATGCGGTATCGTTCGTATAAATATCCAAGTACCTGGGTATTGGCGCCGCTGGCATACAGAACAATCGGGTCATCAAAACCGGTTGCAAACCTGCCGATTTCTATGTGAGCAACACAATGGTTGACTCCGATAAGGGGAACACCAAGGCTCAGTGCAAGACTGCGTGCTGCGGTTGCCACAATACGGAGGCAGGGCCCAAGCCCCGGACCCTGGGAAAATGCAACTGCTGCTATCTCATCGGTATGATCCTTCAGGGCATGTGATATAACATCCCTCATCTCTGTTGCATGATGCTGGGCTGCTTCCCGTGGATGAATCCCCCCGGTAAGAGGCTTATAAGGATGAGAATACAACGTCTGGAGATCTTTTCCAAAAACAGAGGCACTGAGGTTCCAGGCAGTGCCTTCAATACCAAGAACAGATCCTGATTGTGACATCAGGCTTTTTCTTTAAATTCAGTATACCCGCATTTTCCACAGGCTACCCGGTCTGCATGCTCACCGAGAAATACGCCAGGTCCGCACCGTGGGCAATATCTGCGATTTGGTGTAACGGTTGCTCCGTCCAGATTATAATATGATGATCTTTTAGGTGGTGATCGTTTAACAGGAGTTTTTGCCATGTTAGGCCTCCATTTCCTTGGTTGCATCGGCCTTTTCTTCTAAAGCTTCAGCTGTTGCCGCACTGGCAGGAGCATCCTCAGCATTTTCGTTCTGGGGCAGATCTTTCATTCCACGTTTCACCAGATAATCAAGTTCACATTTATCTTTTGTTTCTTTATTCAGATAAATCCGTGCAGTTCCCTGCATCTTTGGAATTCCAAAGGCAGTCTTAAATGAATCAAGTACAACCTGATCCATATTTGCATTCATAAGGGCCGCTAATTTACCAAGTACCAGAACTCGGGAGGGTGTTGACCCATCATAATCCAGAACAAACTCGATCTCTCTACGGGATAAGAGATCATTCTGTTTATCCTTTGTTATCGTAAACTCCATAATATCCTCTATCCCTTCGCGATAACACTATAAATAGTAATGGTTTAATTCCAATTAATATATATAAAAGGTGCTCACAATGGCATTACGTTCTCTGATTTTCTTGTGATTCTGTATCGAAGTATGAGAGGAGGTAGTTTGCTTTTTTAATAGCTTCTGTATCTATCCGGAGGACTACAACTCCTTCTTTAGGCTGACCGTAGAGTAATAGCGGTCCGGGTGGTGAAGCGATAACCAAAGGGACTACTGCTAAATCCTCTTCACCAGTGACAAATATGTGGGCTGGCTGGTTTTGTAATGCCTGGTTGATAGCAGATACAAGATCCTTTGTTATTGTTCCCGGTGGATTTTCTGCCTGTATTCTGCTTGCGGAACTGACATAATCCCCTGGTATTGGTTCCCGCATTGTTTTTCCATCGGTTATAGCAATGGCAGGAATAATTCCATACCGCAGGCAGCTTGCGGTGACAACATCACCTACGGTATACAACGTATGTTCCCTGATAAGGGGGAGGATATCAACAAAATCAGGATAAATAGTGCCAAAGGGCTCCTGAAACAAGTGTCGCTTCTCTTTTTTTAGTACCAGCATCAGCGAACCTTGAGTGCATATCGACCAGGCAGCGTGATGTTCATTCGTTGTGCAACGTCACTATGAGCTGGATCGATGATGATAAGATACCCTGCCCAGTCTGTAGTCAGGTTGGTAGTTCCACATATGGAACACGCCTCGCCATCTACCACCCGGTGACAGTCGCGACATACTTTCTGAAATTTTTTGTTTCTGGGAGAAGCCATATCATACACCCTTCTTCTGCTCTATTTCGGCATTTCTCTCTTCTTCAAGCCATGGTAGTGATCCAAGACCTGCCTGGCGCATGGTCAGCCCGATCTTGCTGTCACGTGGTTCACGTTCATTCAGGCTGAGTGTGACAACGCGCGCCCTGACGGGATCACCAACACTTATATGGCGATTTGATTCCTGACAGATAAGACGTCCATTCTTCTCATCATAGTTAATATATTCATCAGATATCTGGCTTACATGCAGCATGGCATCAATAGGACCGAGACTGACAAAAGCTCCAAAACTCGTTGCTTCGACGACAAGACCTTCAATAACTTCCTGCAGACTCAATCTTAGTACCAGCCCCTCAAAAGTAACACCATAGTAGACAGCCCCGTCACCAGGAACCATCTCTCCGTCGCCTATATCTAAAACACGCGTTACAGCAATGAAAATACCAATATCCTTATCGATACTCCCTTCCAGTTGCTTCTGCAGAACGTCAAGGATGACCTCTGCCAGATCCTCTCCAAGCCGGTTCGGAGGAACGCGGACCTTATCTTCCATCGTTAACTTGTAGTACATATCCCTATCCTCGTATCAGTTCCAGTCTTTTCTTATTTGTGAGTGAGATGACGTCTATATGATTCATAAGCAGCTGATCTCGTAGTTTGCGGTCATTGGTAACAACAATACAACCTGTCTCCTGAGCATACCTGACAATAGAGTCATCCACACTTGTGTGTGTCTCTTCGCATGTTCTGACTTCACACGCTTGTGATAGCATAAGTCCATAACGCGCGGCAGAGGCATTGTTCCCTCTTCCCTGTCCAAGTTGTCTCAGTTCTCTAACAATTCCTGTCAGAATGACCGGATGGTATTCACCAACCAGCCATCTTACTTCATCAAAGACATCCAGAGTAAACTGATAAGCCATCATCAGGCCGTTTGTATCAAACAGTATTACTCTTGCAGAGTTCCCATCCCGATAAGACGCCATCTGCCTCCAACCTGCCGGCTGATCGCAATTGGTGATCCTATCTCAGCACATACCGGGCGTTTCAGTGTCACTTCAGCAGCATTTTTCTTGGTATTAATGACGATTCCGACCGTCACTGCGGTGCCGATAGAGAGCATCAGGGGTTCACGCTGTTTGAGTGGCTCGATCTCAAGTTCCTTATCAGAACCAACGACCCTTTCCATCAATTTGACTGAAAACCACATCTGGTCCCAAACCGGAGGAAGTTCACCTACTCTGCCAGCTATCTGTCCCGAAAGCATATCACTCTTGGTGATTGCCGGGTCAAGTTTCGTCCCGATTGCTAACAGACCGCCTGGTGTAGCAGAACTGACTTTCTTAGATCCTTTAAAGATTTCGGTTGTCTTTGTGGTTATTGGTTCCCACCGAATTTTGTTCTCTATCTGGGTCTGAATTCCTGGTTTTATCTCTATTTCTTCTCCCTCTTCAATCACACCACGGATGAGTGATCCCCCAATGACACCACCTTTTACATCACGCCAGGTACATCCTGGTTTATTGACGTCAAACGTTCGTGCAATAAACATAATCGGCGCTGCTTTTGGTTCTCGTTCCGGAATTGGTATCGTCTCATCAAGTGCCTGAATGAGTGCACCAACATTGATATTCTTTTGAGCAGAGAGAGGAATAATTTGTGCTTTATCTGCGATTGTTCCTTTAATAAATTGTTTAATCTCCTGATAATTTTTCATTGCGTCTTTCTGCGTCACAACGTCAATTTTATTCTGAACGATAACAATTTTTTTTATCCCGACAAGTTCAAGGGCCATCAGATGCTCTTTTGTCTGGGGCTGAGGACAACGCTCATTTGCAGAAATTACAAGCATTGCCCCGTCCATCAGAGCAGAACCCGAGAGCATCGTTGCCATTAATGTCTCATGCCCGGGAGCATCGACAAATGAGACTGATCGAAAGGGTACTGTATCTTTTCCACAGATTGGGCATTGTGGAGAAGTGGAATAACGCTCACTTTCGCTGCAGGATTCACACTGGTAAAAAATTGCATCAGCATAGCCGAGACGAATGGAAATTCCCCGTTTCATCTCCTCACTATGACGATCCGTCCAGGTACCGGTCAGTGAATTAACAAGGGTTGTCTTTCCATGGTCAACATGACCGACAACTCCAATATTGGTATTTGGTATAGTAACATCAGACAACCGTAATCAAACCTCCTTAGGTAATCTCTAATGATGATACTTATACGTACTGAACAGGAAGGAGATAGATAACATTCTGCATTTTCAGCAAAAATTAGTATTTTTTCTCTTTATGGATAAAAAAAACCCAATTCAGAGGAATAATCCCCTAAATCTATCCAGCCCCTGAACAGGCACCATCAAGATTATCCGGAACATTAAGATCAGATTGATTGGAAAAGTCACGTTCTTTTCGGATCTGTTCAATAGAATCATCAGTAGGACTGATCTTTGGATGATTGATTATCTGGGCCAAAACCAGTTGGTCCATCCTATAGAAAAGACCTGTGCTGTCCAGTTCAGCAAAAAAAACTCCATCCCTGTTTTCTATTGTGACAACGACTCCTGATGTACCGGTGCGGGAATATCGAACTGTCTCTCCGGGTTGTATCGTATCTGTCATATATGAAGATCATCCTGCCGCAGTATATACTTTCTTAAGAAGTATCAGGAAAAAAAATTCAGGAGATTATTTCATTGGTTTGAATCTGTTCTTCTGTTACGGAATATGTCTCGCCGGTAATGAGATTGTGGTATGGACCCGCTGCCTGTACATCCCCTGCTTTTGAGTCAGTCGGGTATGGGACAATAAACTGACCATCCTCACTCTGTTGTCGGTAAAAGAATGCTCTTTTCCCATCAATAACCAGGGGGATCTCAATAATGCCATCTCCTTTGATGATAGCTCCTGGCACGTACTCAAATATTTTCACATATCTGATATCCGGATGCCCCAACGATGTTACCCGTGATGGTGATTCATGTACCAGTCTGTATCGTTTCAGCGCAGGGATTGGTTCAACAGGCATATCAAATGACTCACTGATGAGTGTTGCCATATAGCCGGGAGGAGCACTGGCATTGAATAACTCTACATAAGCTGTCCCGGTGATATAGGGTAGAGATTGCATGTTTATGACTAGTGGATAGGGGTACCCGGTTACATCCGGAGTTATATACTCTATATAGGTAACATTTTCAGGAACTGTAAAAGATCCATCAAAATTATGGAGCCGGGAAATCAGCGTCTGGAAATATGTATTCTTATATACCAATGAGACTGCTGCAAGATTCTGCTCTCCTGGTTCTGGAAAGAGGAATTCCTGCATGTATGGTGTAACTCCGGTGTCACTATTATCCCATGTTGCCATAGCCCAGAATTTTCCGGTATCCATCTCAATGTCGGTCATAATATATCTGGTTCTGGTAGTATCCAAAATCCGGTCTGCTTCCTCTTCGGTAGATGCTACAAAGAATGCAGCAGCACCATCAGGGCCTGCAACACCCTGTTGAAATGGGTTAGCATGGGGAAGCCGGTGCGCGATAAATGTTATCATATGACCATAATCCCACCATGACATAATTCCATAACTTTTCTGAGGAGGATTCCAGGTATTGGCATTATAGATTGTATAATAGCCAACGTCGGGATCTGGAGTGTTTGTCTCCATCCACAAAAGACTTTCTTTCCATTCTGAATTAAGATCAAGAACCCCAATATTTATCTCATTAGTGAGGGAATCTGATACAAAAAGAACTGTTAATACAAGGGCAATAATGAGAAATATATGAGGAAAATTCCTTTTCACGTTTTTCCTGATTGATATCTTCTTTTTCTTCTGTTCAATATGACCCTTTGATTCTCCTGATTTTTTATTTTGAGAGGACTCCTCTCTTTGTGTTGCAGTAACCAGGGTTCCGATAAGGAGTGATATCAGGATAACCAGGGGGACGGCAAAATAATACTCGTATCTGATGTGCTGGAATGCAGCATATATTATGATAAGTGACCAGATAAAAATGAAAAAATCCTCAATTCGCGTTTCCTTGATAATACGCGCAGCAAGGACAATGAGGCCTCCTACCATCAATATGAGGCTCCAGCCAAATGCACTCCAGGCAGCAGTTAAACTCCAGGGACGGGCCTCCTGTATTGTACTGTAATAGATATTAGTTCCAAAAAATTCTCCAAGACTGGATGTAAAGAGCTGATACATTTCAGGGGCGATAATCATCAGTGCAATCAGAGCGAGACAGATGAAACTGATAAAGGAGAAGAGGTACCAGGAGAGTGGTTTATCCTTTAAGTACCGTGAAAGGGCATAGAGAAGGATTGTTGTGATGATAATAAGACTGTATGCAATAAGATGGGATATGGTGTAATAATTGAGAAGAAGTCCTTCCTGGTGAACTCCGATTAGCAGATATCCAATGATGGCTGTAATAAATGTACTGCATATAACCACAAGGATGGCATCTGCATTTTTCTTTTCAATTTTGTCATAGATAAACCAGAAAAATGTAAAAAGAGCAGTAATCATTGCAAATAGGATCATTGTCGGCATTACTGCAATGCCCAGGGTATATGCAATACCTGCAACAACACCGAGGAGTAATGGTATTTTAACACTTTCTAATGATCGTATTGTGACTGGATTTTTACGGACATAGATAAGACAGATGATAAAGCAGAGACAGTAGATAGTGCTGAAGAGCACTTCGGCAATATGGTGATCAAGATAGCCATAATAAGACCGGTAAAAATACTGCCCCGGAACAATTGCAATAAGAAAAGCCGCGACAACTCCGGTGAAACGGTTTGCAATCCGGTGTACAAGGATATACATGAGTGGAACCATCACAACTGCCATGAGTGGGGCAACATAGAGAGCAGTTGATATAAGAGCAGGCCTGGTGACAGCACCAAAAGCCATACACCATGTTGCAGCAATAAAGGTAAAGAGAGGGCCCCAGTGGATTGGTGCACCCTGTGGATAAAAACTCATTGCTTCAAACCAGGAGTATCCCGGGTAGTTGTGTATCATGTGTTCAATCTGACGAAGATTGTACATTGGATCGTCCATCCCGACCATACTTAAAGGATCATTTACATCTCCAATAAATACCGGGATGAGTCGCAGACCAAGTGCCAGGACTGCGCTGAAAATAATAATCGATATTCCGCTTATTTTCCAAATAGTATCTCGAATCTTTTTTTCTGACATTATTGTACCCGTATTGGTTGATATGTGTGTCTTTTATATATCACGTGTTTCGTTTTGTATTTTTGTATGATGTCTTTTCGCGTAATCTGTTATCGCATCTGTAACCGCTGATCGAAGTTCGTTACAAAACCGTTCGTACGTAAATTTCTGTACCTGTTGTATGCAGGCATTATACCAGATTTCAGGGTGGGCATCAATGTAGTGTACTGCTGAGCAGATCTCAATGATGGATGGGCCGATCAGGATGCCGGTTAGCCCGTCTGCTATCGTTTCAAGATATCCTCCTTCTTTTGTCGCAACAACTGGTTTTCCAGAGGCCATAGCCTCTATCGGAGTTATCCCAAAGTCTTCATCAATAGCGGTTGTAATGAATCCATTACAATGTGCGTACAGATCACAGAGTTTCTTTTCACTAACTGCACCAATAAAGTTTACATTTGACGGGGCTTTTTTTATATCTAGTACGTAATCAGGATACACAGGTCCCGCAACAATAAGTTTTTTATCAGGCATCTGTCTAAAAGCCTCGATTTGCAGTTCAATCCGTTTCCATTTATCAATTCTTCCGACAGATAGCCAGTATCCCTTTGGATCTGCAGTATAGTATGCTGAAAGATGAAGTGACGGATAAATAACCCTGGCATCTTTTTGATAATATTTTTGGATTCGGTTTCGGGTATTATGTGAAATACATGCAATATTGTGAACATGGTGTTTTACAAACCTCTGGTCAAACATCCTGACCAGTGGCAGTACAATTTGATATACAATACTTTTCATATAGGGTTGACTATCGAGAAAAATATAGTACATATCATACAGTGCACGACGTGGCGTATTGAAGTAATACAGATGTGGACAGTCATGAATGAGATATCGTGATGCCATGTCATCATTACACACAATGAAGTCAAAATCTAAAGAAAGACGGCGAAACAGATTTTTCCCCCATAATTGTCGATATGGTTCTGCTGGAAGGTTGAGATCAAGTGAAGAGAACTGGACGGTTTCATCAGGATCATAGATTTTGACAACAGCAGGATCATATGTCGGACAAATAATTATTGCGTGAAGAGCCCGTGCTACATCTATGAGTAATCGTTGTGCTCCACCAAGTACAGTAAAGTCCTCACAGGAGAGGATGGCAATCTTGATTGTGTCGATGTTTATTGAGGTCTCTTCAGTTTTTTTCTCTTTCGTCAAATAAAATTCTCCATGAGGATTAAAGTTACGTATGAACAGGGAATTTCAGGACATGCAATAAATAAAACCAGGTCACCGATTATCTGGTTATGAGATATGATTGTTAGATATCATCTCTAAAAAGGAGATCCATCTTTTCAGTTCAATTTCATATCTGTTTATTGTTGTGTTCAACGGATATCTGTTTCATACAGGATTACGTGGATTACAAGAGTATTTCCATCCATTTTTCCCTAATGGTCTCCCATTGCATTGATTTAGGGGCCTTATATTGTTTTGGTTTTTTATACCGTGCTGATATGATTGCTCTTGTCAGAGAATCAGAATCCTCTGGTTTTACAAAGGTTGTCCCGTCATATATGGCGAGACTCTCTTGTAAACCTCCTACTTCTGATGCGATAATAGGAAGGCCATACGAAATACCAATATGGGCGATTCCACTCTGTGAAGCTCGTGTATAGGGAAGTACGAGAGCATCAGCTGCTGAGAAAAAGATTGGGATTTCATCGTCACTCACATACCTGTTGATCAGTGTGATATGTTCTGCTGTCACAGATTCTTCCAGATGAATATAGAGATTAGGTTCGTCCCAGACTTCTCCGACAATAAGAAGGTGCATTGTATTTCTGACTGATTCAGGCAGATTCTCAAATGCTTCAATAAGATATGAGACTCCTTTATATTGCCGTATGAGTCCAAAAAAGAGGAGAATATATGGTTCACAAATACCGAGCTTCTCCCGCATGACGGTTTTTTCATATGTGGGGTACTGGTCATACAAACCATGGGGAATGATGGTGATACGATCTTTTGAAATAGCATAGTGTTGTGCAATACCATTCCGGTCATGATCCGAATGGACAATATACCCTTTTGCCTGTTTTCTGATGATTCGCCCTGTTATCATGGCATAGATGCGCAGGGGAGCAATTGCATATTCGAGTGGATCCACAATCTCATGAAATTCAATAAAATATTTTTTTTTCCCTTGAAGAAGTATGACAAGGGCAAAATACATATGGGCAACACTTGATGTCCACCATTCAAGGATAATAACATCTGCTTTTTTGAGTTGCTGTAACCCACGAATCCAGGTTACTGGATTGTACCAGTCAAGGATCTCCCTAATATGAACTGTGGGAAGATATGAGAGTGTTGCAAGATCTTTACCAACTCGTTCAGATCCGGGAAACAGTTTTTTGGGAATCATATGCCGGAAAAGAAGGGCAGTAACTGATGTATGAGCAGATAATGTATTTGCGAGACGAATGGTATAATAACTAATACCTGAAAGGAAACGGGTAGACGGACCGACAATAACGATCTTTGGAACTGCTGAGTTGCGTATCACATGATTCTCCTGTTATTCAACGGTGACACTCTTTGCAAGGTTTCTTGGTTTATCAATATCACGCCCGAGGGCATCTGCAGTATAATATGCCAGAAACTGCAAGAGGACGGTCACATTTAGCACATGCTGCCAGATATGGGCATGGGGGAGTGGTATCATGACATCAACAATATCAGAGAGTTCGGTATCATCTTCCTCACCAAAAGCGATAACCGGAGTATTACGTGCTTTCATCTCTTTGATATTAGAGATCATAACCCCATATGTCGGCCCTGGCAGGCAGACAGCTACTATAGGGGTATCTGGTCCGAGGAGCGCGAATGGCCCGTGTTTGAGTTCTCCTGCAGCATAGGCCTCGGCATGGATGTATGAGATCTCTTTCATCTTGAGTGCTCCCTCCATCATGACCGGATACATCACCCCTCTGCCAACATAGAACATATGCTCAGAACCCTTGCACAGATTCACGGCATCATGTAAGGGAATGAGAGAGACGATATCCATCAGATGACTGGTCCTGCTCAGTATCTCATCAAACTGTCCTTTGCTGATGATATTTATCATCTGCATGAGGATACCCGTCTGTGCGATAAATGATTTTGTTGCGGCAACGCTTATCTCTGGTCCTGCATGCATCAGGCAGGTATGCTCTGCAATACGGGTAATTGAGCTGTTCAAAACATTGGTAATCGCTACTGTTGTATGATTATGACACTGCCCTTTCTGTATTGCAGCAAGAGTATCTGCGGTTTCTCCTGACTGGGAGATGCCGATAATAACATCTGAAAGTGGGGTTTTAGCGTATTTAAATTCTGATCCGAGTTCCACACGAACCGGCACTGCACACGCATCCTCAAGGAGATATTTAAATATCAGACCTGCATGATATGAACTGCCACATGCAACAACGGTAAAAGAGCGAGCCTTAAAAATTGATTCTGGGAGGGTTTCAGAAGAGAGAGATCGTATAGCCGCTGCAATAACTTCTGGTTCTTCATAGATCTCTTTTACCATGAAGTGTGGAAATCCGCCTTTTTTGACCTGTTCTGGGGAGAGGTCAACCAGCTCTATGGTTCGAACCACCTCAGTACCATCTGAATAGATCTCATAAGAATCAGGGGTGATAACTGCAATATCTCCGTCATCAAGGAAGATAAAGCGATTTGTAAACCCTATCATAGGAGTAATATCTGATCCTGCAAATAATTCCCCGTCTCCGATGCCGAGAGCTAGTGGACTCCGGTACCGTGCCGCCACCACCTGTTCATTTCTGGTATGGATTGCCAGAATGGCAAAGGATCCAGAAAGAAGCGGAATTACCTGCTTCATTGCAGATATCAGATCTCCTTTGTATACCTCTTCAAGGAGATGGGCTATCACCTCACTATCGGTATCTGATTTAAAAATATGGCCCCTGCTGATGAGTTCATGTTTAAGGGAAGAAAAATTTTCTATGATACCATTATGGACAATTGCAATAGTGTTTGTGCAGTCAGTATGAGGATGTGCATTGGCATCTGATGGCTGTCCATGGGTTGCCCACCTGGTGTGTCCGATACCATAGGTTCCTATACAGAGTTCAGATGATGGTTCATATCCTGATATTCTGCCACACGCCTTATGGATATGAAACCCGTTCCCCCCGGCTGCAATACCAAAGGAATCATATCCCCGGTATTCCAGTTTTTTTAGTCCGTCTGCCAGGATTGGTGCTGCCTTTCGAAATCCTGTGTACCCAACAATTCCACACACGTTCAGATCACCAGGCCACGATCAGGGATGATGCGGGATGAGAGAATAATTCTCCCGCCCTCAATAGTGGAACCATTTCCGATGATACTATTCTCAAACATCACATAAGGTCCGGAAAAGACACCATCGCCCATAATTACTCCGAATGAAGTTATCCTAGGGTGTTCATCTATGATAAGTGTCCCGGATCGGGGAGATACTATCGTATTATCAAGGAGTGTACATCCTTCTCCAATAACAGCACAGGATAGTTGCGAATGTGACCCGATATGACAGTCATTCATGATAAGTGAGGTTGTAAGGGAGGTATAAGGTTCGATTACGGTTCGTGTCCCTACACTGCATTCAGGCCCGATAGAGCAATGCGAACCGATATCTGTATAATCGCCTAATACAACGGGTCCAATGATATGGGCAAAGGGCCCTATCCGGGATCCGGTTCCAATAAAAACCGGCCCTTCAATAATAGCATGAGAACTGATAATTCCCTCTTTTTTTGGCTGAATGCCTGTTAATAACGTTGTATTCAGGGTAATAAGTCCCCATGGATAGATGGCATCCTGCCAGTTTGTTGCCTCAATTGCGTGGATGTGGGTTTTATTCTCTATCCGTGCCATCACTTCTTCTGTTAACGTCTTGTATCTGATATTGTGTATCATCTCTTCTCTGAAGTGATAGATACCACAGCTGACGGTGAGACGATCTGCACTTGCCGGTTTTTCTACGATGTGGGTTATTCGTCCCTGATGGATGGTTACAACTCCAAAGTTAGAGGGATCTGTATGCTCCTTAATAAGCATTGCATCAGGTTTCGCATTCATAATGGAACGCACCGAATCCTCATCTATGTAATTATCACCAGGTAAAACGAGAAAATCTCCGGTAATGAGATCCTTTGCACAGGCAAGTGCATGAGCAGTTCCAAGGGGCTTTTCCTGGACAACAATTCGGATGCCGGTATTTAGTTCATTCAGATACCTGATAACCTGTTCACGCCGGTACCCGACCACCACAATGATATCACGGATACCAGCCCTGATAAGTGACTGGATGACATGTCCGATAATAGGACGGTTTGCAAGGGGAATGAGAACCTTTGGCCGGCTGTGAGTGAGTGGACGTAGTCGTTTTCCTTCTCCTCCGGCAAGAATGACAGCCTGCATGTTATCTCCTGATAATGGTGTTGTTATGTATTATTCCATCGATGTAGCTATGAGGGGCAAATGCGCAATCATTTCCTATAACTGTTCCGACATTAACAGAACAGTTTATTCCGAAAAGTACATTATCTCCTATGATTGCTCCGAATTTACGGAGTCGTGTGTCAGTTCCGGCCACATGTATGGTCTTTTTATCGTGGCGGAGATTTGCAATCTTTGTCCCTGCTCCAAGATTACATTTACTTCCAATAATGCTGTCTCCGACATAGTTAAAGTGCGGAATATTAGTGTTATTCATAATGATTGAGTTTTTAATCTCAGTAGCATGACCAATATGACATGCATCACCAATGGAAGTAGATCCTCTGATATATGCATGGGGGCCGATTTTGCTATTTTTTCCGATGATACACGGACCTTCTATATACGTTCCTGATTTTAGTACTGTTCCGTCTCCTACAGAAACAGATCCTGAAATGACGACCCCGGGCTCGATAATGGCACCCTCCTGTTTTGGTGTGATTAGAGAGAGCAGAGTTTCATTTGCCAAGAGAAGATCCCAGGGATTTCCCATGTCACACCAGTATGAGAGCAGGTGCGAACGAAGTATTCCTTCACTGATGTATCGGTTGAGTGCGTCGGTGAGTTCAATCTCACCCCGGGATGAGGGGACAATCTCCTGTAACAGGGTAAAAATATCAGTATCAAGAAGATACATCCCGGCATTTATGAGATTGCTATCAGTTTTTTTGGATTTTTCATCAAGTGAACTGATTATTCCATCATGAAGTGTTACAACCCCGTAATCCTCAGGGTGATCTGATGAATACACTGCCATGCATGGAGCTTCACAGGACAGTAAGGCACTAACATCTTCTTTCTTCAGAAGCATATCCCCATTGAGAAGCAGAAACCGTCCTTTCATGTTGGATTCTGCAGCACGTACAGCATCTCCGGTGCCCAGCTGTTCTTTCTGCCGTACGTATGTTATTCTGACCCCAAGGTCAGATCCATCCTTAAAGTGATTTCTGACTGCCTCTTCGTGATATCCGACAACAAGGATTATTGATACTATACCGGCATCTCTTACAACCCTGATAAGATGTTCCATCATCGGGAGTGTTGCAACCGGAAGCATCACCTTTGGCCTGGTTCCGGTTAGAGGACGCATCCTTTTACCTTCACCTGCCGCAAGAATCAGACATGATACCATTGTGGATTCACCGTTTTCTTCTGGCCTGCAGGATAAGATCCCGGCCTTTTTGCATCATCATCTTTGCACTGTCAGATGTAGTTCCTTCTGCAGTAATCCTGATTTTTGGTTCAGTTCCGCTTGCCCGGATGAGACACCAACCATCTTCTTCTTCAATGCGAAGGCCATCAGTCGGATTCGTAGCGCCTAATGCATACAGTATCTCTGAACTATCTGAAAGTGCAATCGATTCTCTGATAATGAAGTACGGTATAAAAGCATCAATCTCTTCTGCAATATTCCATTCTCCTGCCATTTCACAGAAGAGTGCGGCCGCATACGGACCATCCGGACAGTATGACAATGTAGGAAATATCCAGGCACCTGAGGGTTCTCCACCAAAATCCCCCCATCTGACCAGTTGTTCTGAGACATATGCATCTCCGACCGGTGTCCGTTTCACCTCGGCAACCTCTTCAATGGCCATAGAGGCATCATAGGTGGTCACGATTTTTTTTGCATCAAGATATCTGCCAAAGAGTATCAGGAGGTGATCACCACTGATATATCTGCCCTTCTCGTCAAATGCCATGAACCTATCTGCATCACCATCATGGATAAGGGCACAACGAGAACCTGTTTTTTTGATAAGTGATGGAATATAGGGGAGATGTTTCTCCAGTGGTTCAGAGGGTCGGTTAAACATTCCTGACGGTTCAGCGTTGAGAGCTATGACATGTGCACCTGCATCAGAGAGCATGGTTGGTGTTATTGCACATCCTGCACCATTTCCACAGTCGATAATGACCTTTAAACCCTCTGGTATGGATAAATTACTGAGTATTGCCTCTTTATGGGGTGTTATGGCATCGTATGAAAAAGAAGTTCCCTGGTGGTTATATGCACTCCATGATGGCGAATGTATAGTCTCTTCAATGAGTAACTGCTGGTCAGGGGAAAAAGCAGATCCATTTGGATTAAAAAGTTTTATTCCGTTATATTCTTCAGGATTGTGGGATGCAGTGACCATACATCCATAGTCATGAGCTCTGGTACAATAGGCAACTGAGGGAGTAGGTGCAATACCAGTATCATATGTTCTGGCACCACCCCCCATGATACCCGCGATAAGGCTCTGTATCATGGCAGGTCCGGTTGTCCGCGTATCTCTTCCTACAAGGATTTTGTCTGCAGATTGTGCAATAACGGCCCCCAGGGTGAGTGCCGTATCAAGGAGGGTTTTATCATATAGTCTCCTTATTCCTGATGAGCCGAACAGCATGATGGTATACTATGATCTTGTAACGTATTATGATCTCCCGTATGGGCAAAAATGCTCACAATGAAGCGTACTGCTAACCCCTGAAGATGATGGGCCAATAAACAGGATCTCTGTATCTGATTCTGGTATGAAGGCATCACCGACCCGTTCTCCTTCTTCTCCCAACAGGCCGTCTCCACTTACCAGGATTAGGTCTGCGGCTTTAATGTCGTCAGTTATCTGGTTTTGAAATGATTGTCGGATGCAGGACAATGTCCCGGCACAGTACAGGGTTTTATCACCAATTTTCTGTTGCAACTCCCTGATACAGATCTCATGATGTTCCGGAGAGCATGCATGAAGTTTTCTTGAGATACAGAGGAAGCCGGTGAGGACATTGATGATTGCTGCTGCTGCTGATTGTTGTGGCCGCTTTGTGAGCGGGGCGGTGAACATAAATGAAGGTTTTGTAGTTGCGTGAGTTGGAACATCTGTGACGAAATCAGCGGTTCGACCGCCAAAAGATGCCTGCATGAGAATTCCGTTTTCATACACACACAGGTTGGTATCGTTTTTTGTTGTCAGGGTGACTGCATTATGTTCATATCCACACCCTTCTATCATTATTTCAACTTGTAATACTGCCTTTTTTAGTATATTCATTCGATTCCTCCATTTTTCTTGTTATCAAGTAAAACTGCCCGGCAGGGTGATCCATCTCCGTCTGTCAGAAGCAGGGGGAGAGCAAGAAGGATATAGGAGCCTGCGGTAACCTGTGAGAGGTCAAGGTTCTCTATTATTGGGATTCCGGCCAGAAAGAGTCTCCTGTGCACAGTTCCGTCTCCATGAAATGGCTCAATTGAGGGAGTATCTATCCCAAGACAACAGATCCCGGATTTGACAAGATAATCGGCAGCTTCAGGTGATAATCCCGGATATGATGGATCAAATGTCTCGCCATTATATCCGGTTTTGATAATAAGCCGTTTATCGTTTGATTCAAGGTTGGAGATATCTTTTGGTGAGATAACACTCCCGCATTCCCTAATATCCAGTAATCTGCAGGGTCCGCACATCACATTTATTGCTATCTGGTCAATTGGGGTTCCGTTTTTTATATAATGAGCAGGAGCATCAATATGAGTTCCGGTATGTGAACAGATGGACATTTGTGTAATCTGAAAATCCCCACTATCCAGGAGAGAGAAGACTGGTTTTGTATCTCCCGGGTAAAAGGGCATTCCATTCTGTAACGGACGGGTTATATCATAGATCATTACTTATCTTTCCAGCCTTCTTCTCCAATAAGGGGAACAAACCTGACAGCCCCGTACATGGTTTTGTACAGGTTTCCCCCTTCTTTTTTTATCAGGAGAAGCTCCTGAATATATCTATCCCCGACGGGAATTACAAGACGACCATTGTCATCCAACTGATCAATGAGGGACTTTGGAATGGAGGGGGCTGATGCAGTGACGATTATCCCCTGGTATGGTGCACCAGGTTCATATCCTGTTGTCCCATCGCTGATGATAAGGTTGATTTTAAAAATGCCGGCACGTTTCAGGTTTTCTTTTGCAATCTCCATAACCTCTGGTTTTCGCTCAATGCTGATGACGTTCACCCCCATTGCTGCGAGAACTGCGGCCTGGTATCCGGATCCGGTACCTATCTCAAGGACCGTGTCCCCCTCCTTTAATTTCAGAAGAGCGGTCATCTGAGCTACGATGTATGGCTGGGATATTGTCTGGTCAAACCCGATTGGCAGTGGCCGGTCTTCATATGCCAGGTGAACGAGATCTGGTGGCACAAAGAGGTGTCTTGGAACCGCAAGCATTGCAGCAAGAACCAATGGATCAGAGATACCCCTGTTTTTTATCTGATATTGTACCATCAGATTTCGCTCATTCCACATCGACTGTTCCTCCCGCATATAAGTACTAAAATCCTGATTTATCAGCAGCATCTATTGCAGTATCAATCTGTTGCTGCAGTGCAGGGGGAAGTCCCTCGACTTTTACATCGAGAAATCCTCTGATGATGGTTGCAGTCGCGAGTTCTTCAGAGAGACCCCTTGCCATCAGGTACTCTATTTCGTCTTTTGCAATTTTACCTACCGCAGCCTCATGTGAGAGTTCTGTGTCAACAACTTCCCCCCGGATCTCAGGGATGGCATGGATGATACCGTCTTTGAGAATTAGTCCCTTACATTCGATGTGTGCTTTTGTACCTTTGACCCTGCCATCGACCCGGCCCCTTGAGATGATGGTTCCTCCGGTTGTAATTGCACGGGTCTGGAGTTCAGCACTGGCTCCGGGAGCATTCAGGGTTGCAACAGATCCCAGATCCATATATGATCCAGGTGTTCCAACAACAATGCTTGAGAATCGAACAACTGCGTTTTTCCCATTCAGATGAGCTATCGGAGACATCTGTATCCTTCGGACCGGTTGCATACAGACATAATTAGAGAGAAATATTCCATCTTCTTCAATGATAGTTGCGCTCCTTGGATAGACTGCAATCTTGTCACCCCAGTTATGGATCATGGTTGAGGTAACCCGTGCTCCTTTTCCGATATAGATCTCGGTAACACCTATATGCGCACCGCTTTTTCTTGCCGAAGCACTTGTACAGCCGGATATCACATGAAGTTCTGCACCCTCTTCTGCAATGATGATGTTATGCACATGCTGGACCGGAGAATCAGACAGTAAGAGACAGGCCTGGATGGGATAGATGGTTTTACTCCCTTTTTTGGCGATGATGACAAATCCCTTAGGGTCTTTTTGGTTTGCAACATATCTGGTAAATTTATCTTTATTTTTGTCAACAGCACGCCAGATGAAATCAGAAACCCATGGATGCGTTAAAAGAGCCTCCGAATAACTGAGTACCTCCACTCCCTTGCATTCTGAGGCTATCTGGCATATTTCCTGGTCTTTCTGAAAGAAACTGCCTGACCTGTTCTTCATATCTATCTCTAGACCGGTCAGTTCGAGTTTTTTGCGGTCTTCCTGATTTAAATCATTCATCTGTTGTATTGTGTCAGACATATCTTCCTCTGGGCAGAGTTCTATAGGGGGTTACTATTTTCGTAGTCATAATCCACTG
>Ga0268279_1000599_pt1 | contig 22277 bp, 24 predicted proteins | sample saktaG_6_FD_190142 | JGI IMG/M metagenome (GOLD analysis project Ga0268279, IMG submission 190142) | Saline water microbial communities from Sakinaw Lake, British Columbia, Canada - sak_2010_1_5_80m | ecosystem: Environmental > Aquatic > Non-marine Saline and Alkaline > Saline ...
CGATCCTTCACAAATAATATTGATTAAGTTTTTGTATTTATAATTATCTGCCCGTCGACCATTCTGGCAAATCGCAACACTTTATTGAGCATGTTCCTTGTGTGCACTACAACAATATACGAAGGATTACCCAAAAAATTTATGGGACTAGTCCGTACTTCACTACTCATAGCCCCAAACGGATACAATATCAGGGTCACCAACAATAGCAATATTATCTTCATACCATCTCTTTGACCTTTATGTTCAGTTCGAAGTCTAAACACCGATCTGGATTCCCTCGCCTTCGGGCCACAATTCCGATATCATTTCAGCTCGAAGTGAAAACGCATCAGATCTTATTATTCTTTTTCCTTACCTCATCTCCCTTCGCTATTGTATTCGACCTGGGTATATCGTCCCTCCGGGAAGTCCACATCCTTTCGCTTCACCTGCCCATCGATCCCGACCGAACCGCTCTCAGAAACCTGATATAAAATGCCCTCCTTCTCTTTCTTCCATCTGATGAGGTCCCGAATGTACGATTACGCCGAGAGGTACGGCCACAGCTTCGTTAAGCTCGTGGATAGCCGGGCGACCGAAAAGGAGTTCGAGTTCGACCAGATGCTCCTGATGCCCACCGCCAGAGGCTACCGGGCGCTGGTGGAGCAGGCCAAAATCGAGATCGATCCGAGGGTGATGAGGCATCTCTCGAAGGTCTGGCCGGTGTCGACGATAGAGAACCTCTCCTTCTTCGCCATGGCCGCCGCCGTCTACGCCCGGTCAGTGGCAGATCCGCCCTTCACCATTGACGTCGGAAAGGTGCTGCTGAAGACGGCCGCCTTCTGCCGTCTTCGATGCTCTCGCCGAAAGGAGACGGGCGGAGGGTGCATGGCGGCGATGGGCTCCGGGCATCACAAGCTCCCCAAGTGCGTCAAGCTCCCAAGAGATATCGAGGCGGCCTGGAGAGATCTGAAACGGTACATCGCCACCGGGGCGGCTCCTGGGCTGGCTGGTGGGGAGGCGCGGGCCCGCGAGGCGATGAGCGTCAACTTCAAACTTCCCGCCGATTACTCGCCGGTCACTTCATGCTGACCTCGGCGAGATCGCAAAATTCATGGAGGCTGATATGTGCGGCTCGATATGACAGATGCCTCCGAGTCCCAGTCATTCTCACGAGCCAGGACTGAAGCAGGCCTACAACTTTCGGGCCCCCGCCCCCGTCGCCCCCAACCAAAGAGGAGGATGCAAAAATGTCTGAAGAGCTAGAACAGGTTCTCGCCTACCACCAGGCCACAAAGCACAGCTTTGCGAGGATGGCCCCAGGGCCGAAGGCTATGGACTACGGGATCGAGCCAGCTCCCTTTCGGCGCTACAGGGGCGCAGAGCTCGTGGAGCTGGACCGGCCCGTGCCCCGGCCCGGCGAGGGCCCCGAATACGACCTCGCCCTCACCGAGGGGAACGTCACTCCCCGGCCCACGAGCTTCGAGACAATCTCCCAGCTCTTCTTCGATTGCCTCGCCGTATCGGCCTGGAGGCGAGCAGGCGGGGCGGCCTGGGCGCTGCGGGTCAACCCCTCCAGCGGGAACCTCCACCCCACCGAAGGCTATCTGATATCCGGGCCGGTTCCGGGGCTCTTCGACGCGCCGACCATTTCCCACTACGCGCCTCGTGAGCACGCCCTCGAGGTGAGAGGCCGGTTCTCTGATGACGTCTGGCGGGAAATGGCCTCGGGATTGCCCGAGGGGACGGTCCTCGTCGGCTTTTCCTCCATCCCCTGGCGCGAGTCCTGGAAGTACGGCGAGAGGGCCTTTCGCTACCTTCACACGAACCTCGGCCACGCCCTCGCGGCCCTCGGCTTCGCCTCGGCGGCCCTGGGGTGGCGGGCGACGCTCCTGGACGGCGTCGGGACCGAGGACCTGGCGCTCGTGCTGGGGGTGGGGGTGGCCGACTCCGGCGGCGCGGAGGCGGAGGCCGAGGTGGAAATCGAGGTCCCCGACTGCATCGTCGCGGTCCACCCCCAGGGGAGCAGCGTCTCGGGCTTCGACCTCTCACAGGAGGTTCTGGCCGGGTTCGAAGAGGTCGAGTGGCAGGGCAGGCCAGACCGGCTCAGCCCCGGCCACGTCAACTGGCCCCTGGTCGCCGGGATGGCAGAATCGACGGCCAAACCCCGCGGAGAGGTCGCGCCCGAGGCCTTCGACGAGACGGGGGCAGCGCCTAGGTTCGCTTATCCTCCCACTTCCTTTCGCAAGCTCATCCGCCAGCGGAGGAGCGCCGTCGTCATGGACCCGGCCTCCGCCATGAGCCGTGACGACTTCTACAGGGCCCTGAGCCGGACAGTTCCAGGACCGGGAAGGTTCCCCGTCAACCTCCTCTTCTGGAGGGCTGAAGTCCACCTCGCGATCTTCGTCCACAGGGTCCTGGGCCTCGATCGGGGGCTTTATTTTCTGGTCCGAAACCCCGACCATGAAGATGCCCTCCGATCCCGCATGAGGGAGGAGTTCGAGTGGAATAGGCCCGAAGGCGCGCCGACGGGATTTTACAGGCTGGAGGCCGGTGACTTCCGGGACCTGGCGAGGACCCTCTCCTGCAACCAGAAGATCGCCTCCGACGGCTGCTTCTCCCTCGCGATGATAGCCAGGTTCAAATCGTGCCTGGAGGAGCGCGGCCCCTGGTTCTACAACAGGCTCTGCTGGGAGTGCGGATTGATCGGCCAGACCCTCTACCTGGAGGCGGAAGCTGCGGGTCTGAGGGGATGCGGCATAGGCTGCTACTTCGACGATCCCGTCTCCTCGGCCCTGGGTCTCGCGGGACCGGAGAGCCAGAGCCTCTACCACTTCGCCATTGGAAAAGAGGTGCCTCTTCGGAGGATGGAGACTCTTCGGGCATACCCGGTCCCCGGCCGATGACCGGGCCGGGAAAAAAGGAGGAAAGGATGGCGGCCCTGCGGAGATGTGAGCGGGGCGCCTTCATCGGGGCAAAAATAAATCCGAATTTTTCGCAAATCATTTAATTTTGAATGTCCGCAACCGATATATACCTTCAATGAGTAAATAATTTACAGGTGGTATGGCATGAAGAACACAACATTGTTTGTTCTGGTCCTCCTCGGACTCCTCGCTGCGGCTGGGTCAGTCCAGGGAGTGGCCGAAGGCGACGAGATGTCTGAAGACGGAGATATGGCCGATGGCCACATCGCCAAAGCCGACGCTTTCATGATGAGCCTTCCCGATAACGGCTTCTACAGGATGGATATGCAAGACCTCATCGACGCAGTCGACGCTGGCGACGAGAACCTGGTGATCCTGGATGTGAGGCCCAACTCTCTCTACGACGCAGGCCACATACCGGACTCGATGAACATTCCTGACCCGGAAATCGTCCAGTCGATGGACATGGTCCCAACTGACAAGAAGATCGCCGTCGTCTGCCAGCTGGACACCAACTCCGCCTTTGCGGTCTCTGTTTTGAGGATCTTCGGCGACCGTGACGCCTGGATCGTGGTGGGAGGAGTTCCTGGGTGGGTGGACGCTGGAAGGGAGCTCGTAGCTACGGAGATGTAACCGAAGCCAGAACCCTGTAAAGGGTTGAAGGAGACGAGCCACCGAAAGAACGAAACCCGGTTTGTACGACCGTTTCACCTCGAGATGGGGGGGCTCGGGCCCTCACCATCTCTCATATTTTACAAGACTTCGCGAGATCTGGCTCATCTCGATTATATGTTTTAATTTCATATTAGACGAATAATAATTAAGGATGATGAAAAGTCGGAGGATATCGAATGAGCGGAATCAAAGAGGAGTTTTTGAGCCTTCCCGAGAGCATATCGGGTTTGGGGGATCTGGCGTACAACCTCTGGTGGGGTTGGCACCCTGAGGGAAGGGAGCTATTCATGCTCCTCGATCAACGAGCCTGGGACCTGAGCGGCCACAATCCCGTAAAGATGCTCAAGCTGCTGGACGAGACCGTCCTCGCCTCAGCCTCATCGGACCCCCACTTCCTGAGGCATTACGACGCCATGATGGCGAGGCTCCAGAAGGACATGGACCTCTCTCACGGCTGGTTCTGCGCCAACGTTGCCGATCCCAAAGATCTGACGATCGCCTACTTCTCCGCCGAGTACGGCCTCCACCAGGCCCTCCCCGTCTACGCCGGAGGGCTCGGGTTTCTGGCCGGTGACTTCCTGAAAGAGTGCAGCGACCTCGGACTTCCCGCTGTGGGAATCGGCTTCATGTACCCGGAAGGCTACCTCCTTCAAAAGATCACCTCCGATGGCTGGCAGGTTGGGGCCTGCGAGATGCTGGACCGAGGAACCGCCCCTATCCAGAGGGCCCTCGACGCCGACGGAAGGCCTCTTCATGTGGAGATCCCGATCCTGGAGAGGCCGATATACGTCGAGGTCTGGAGGGTTCAGGTGGGCAGGACCGACCTCTACCTGATGGACACCTCCGTCGACGCCAACGACCCCTGGGACCAGAGCATATCAGACAGGCTCTACACCGGCGACCCCGAACAGAGGCTGAGGCAGGAGATAGTTCTGGGGATAGGAGGGGTCCTGGTCCTGAAGGCTCTCGGGATAAAGCCGTCTCTCGTCCACCTCAACGAGGGCCATCCGGCCTTCGCAATCCTCGAGAGGATCAAAGAGAGGGTCGATGAGGGGTTGAGCTATGAGGAGGCGAAAGATCTGGTCAGGAAGACGACGGTCTTCACCACCCACACCCCGGTACCCGCGGGCCACGACAAGTTCCCCTTCCCCCTGATGGAGAAGTACTTCGGACCCTACCTCTCCTCCTTTGGGATGGACCGGGAGGAGTTTCTCAAAGTGGGGGTCGACCCGAAAGATCCCGCTGGGGGCTTCAACTTGACCGCCTTCGCCCTCAGGATGTCCGAATACCGAAACTGCGTCAGCAGACGACACCTCGAGGTGACAAAGAAGATGTGGCGTCACCTCTGGCCCGACCTTCCCGAAGATGAGATCCCGATAGATTACGTCACCAACGGGGTCCACGTCCCCACCTGGATCGACCGGAGGCTCGGAAACGACATCTTCAACAGGTACCTCGGCCGCGACTGGCTCGAAGAGCACGACAATCCCCTCATCTGGGGTCTCATCGACGAGATCCCCGACTACGTCCTCTGGGACCATCACCGGAAAACCAAGATGCGTCTTTTAAACAAGATCAAAGAGAGGGCGAGGGAGAAGTGGATCAGGGGCGACGGCGATCCCAGGACGATCATGGCCCTCGGAGTCCTCCTGGACCAGGACGTCCTCACCATAGGCTTTGCTCGGAGGTTTGCCTCCTACAAGAGGGCGACGCTGATATTCCGAAACGCTGAACGGCTGAAGAGGATCGTGACCGACGCCCAAAGGCCGGTCCAGATCGTCTTTGCGGGAAAAGCCCACCCCGACGACCAGCAGAGCAAGCTCCTCCTCCAAGAGGTCTTCAACTTCGCGAGAGACAGGTCTTTCGGTGGCAGGATCGCCTTCGTCGAGGATTATGACCAGTATCTCGCCCACTACCTGGTCCACGGCGTCGACCTCTGGCTGAACAATCCAAGACCACCGATGGAGGCCTCGGGGACCAGCGGCATGAAGGCCACCCTCAACGGCGTTCCCCAACTGAGCATCCTCGACGGCTGGTGGGTCGAGGGCTACAACGGCAAAAACGGCTGGGCCTTCGAGGGCTCCGACGATCCCGACAGGAACGTCCGGGACAATCGGGACGCCGCCTCCATCTACGATATCCTGGAGAAAGAGGTGGTCCCCCTCTACTACGACGTCGACGACGAGGGCGTGCCCCGGGGCTGGGTGAGGGCGATGAAGGAGACTATCAGGATGACCGGACCCAACTTCTGCGCTAGAAGAATGGTCAAAGAGTACATGGAGAAGTTCTACCGGCCGGCCCTTGAGCCCTCCATCAGGCCGGAGAACCTGATCCTGGAGCGAGTGCGGGCCTGACCGAGCTTGAGTCCCTTCCCATTATATCTAGGAAAAGGTAAAATCATCCTAGGCCAATGGTCGCGGCGAGAACGGTGATGGGAAGGAGAGATCATGCACTACGAACCTAGAGACAAATTTCCGAACTTACCTCTGCGGATCGCAAAGCTCGGCGATCTCGCCTACAACCTCTGGTGGAGCTGGCACCCCGAGGGCAGAGAGCTCTTCATAATGCTGGGCGGCCGAGCAGCCTGGAGCAGAAACGGTCACAACCCGGTAAAGATGATGCACGAGCTCGACGACAGCGTTCTGAAGCTCGCCTCCCTGGACCCTCGGTTTCTGAGGTATTACGACGCCGTCATGGCGAGGTTTGAGGGGGACATGGACCCTACCAGCGGCTGGTTTTGCACCAGCGTCGCAGATCCCAGGGAAAAGACCATCGCCTACTTCTCCGCCGAGTACGGCCTTCACCACGCCCTCCCCGTCTACGCGGGGGGGCTCGGGTTTCTGGCCGGAGACTACCTGAAAGAGTGCAGCGACCTCGGAGTTCCTTCCGTTGGAATCGGCTTCATGTATCCTGAGGGGTACCTCCTCCAGAGGGTTACCCCCGACGGCTGGCAGGCCGGGGCCTGCGAGAGGCTGGACAGGGAGAACGCCCCGGTCCGTAGGCTCCGGGACGAGGACGGCGACCCCCTCCTGGTGGAGATCCCACTCCTGGACGGAGAGATATACGTCGAGGTCTGGAAGGTCCAGGTGGGCAGGACCAACCTCTACCTGATGGACACTGCCGTCGACGCCAACGACCCCTGGAACCGGAGCATATCGGACCGACTATACACCGGAGACAACGAGCAGAGGCTGAGGCAGGAGATAGTCCTCGGGATAGGCGGGGTCCGGGTCCTGAAGGCTCTCGGGATCGAGCCCTCCGTCCTCCACCTGAACGAGGGCCATCCGGCCTTCGCCATCCTCGAGAGGGTGCGAGAGAGGGTCGAGAATGGGATGAGCCTCGAAGAGGCCGAAGAGGAAATCAGGAAGACGACGGTCTTCACCACCCACACCCCGGTCCCCGCAGGCCACGACAAGTTCTCCTTCCAGCTGATGGACAAGTACTTCGGATCGTACCTCCGGAGCCTCGGGATGAGCCGCGATGAGTTCTTCGAGCTCGGGATTGATCCTCGAGACCCCGCCAGCGGCTTCAACATGACAGCTTTTGCCCTCAGGATGTGCGAGCATCGAAACTGCGTCAGCAGACGCCACTTTGAGGTGACCAGGGATATGTGGCGCCACCTCTGGCCCGACCTAACCGATGAGGAGATCCCGATAGATTACGTCACTAACGGGATCCACGTCCCCACCTGGATCGACCGGAGGCTCGGAAACGACATCTTCAACAGGTACCTCGGCCGCGACTGGCTCGAAAAGCACGACAGCCCCTTCATCTGGGAGCTGATGGACGAGATCCCGGACAAAGTGCTCTGGAAACAGCACTACAGGATGAAGAGGGCACTTATAAACAAGATAAAGGATCGAGCAAGGGAAAAGTGGAGAGACCCCGAGTCCGACTCCAAGACGATAATGGCTTTTGGAACGCTTTTGGACCCTCAGACCCTGACCCTCGGTTTTGCAAGAAGGTTCGCCTCCTACAAGAGGGCGACACTGCTGCTCAGGGATGCTGAAAGGCTCCGAAATATCCTCACCGATCCCCAAAGGCCCGTCCAGATAATCTTCGGAGGGAAGGCACACCCGGACGACCAGCAGAGCAAGCTCCTCCTCCAGCAGGTCTTCAACGCCGCAGCCGACAAGAACTTCGAGGGGAGGATCGCCTTCGTCGAGGATTACGACCAGTACCTGGCCCAGTACCTGGTCCACGGCGTCGACGTCTGGGTGAACAACCCCAGGCCCCCCATGGAGGCCTCGGGGACCAGCGGCATGAAAGCGTCCCTCAACGGCGTTCCCCAGCTCAGCATCTTCGACGGCTGGTGGGTCGAGGGCTACAATGGCAAAAACGGCTGGGGCTTCGAGGGTGCGGAGGGCCCAAGCGACGACTTCAGGGACGATCGGGACGCCGAGGCCATCTACGAGATCCTGGAAAAGGAGGTCATCCCCCTCTACTACAGGGTGGACGACGAAGGCGTGCCCAGGGGCTGGGTCAAGCTGATGAAAGGGGCTATTATGGTTTCGGGACCTCATTTCACCTCCAGAAGGATGGTGAAAGAGTACACAAAGAAGTTCTACCGACCCGCCCTAGAAGAGACGGCGGCGACCGGAATCTGCAAAGAGCTTTGAGATAAAAAAATCAGCCGCTTTTTGAAGTTTCGGAAAAAAAGAGGAAAAAGAGACGGTTTTGGGAGGGGCTCAGAAGTCCTCTCCCATGCCGGGCATGCCGCCCATTCCGCCGGGCATGCCGCCGGGCATGCCACCCTCGCCTCCGGACTTGGAGGCGATGACGTCATCGATCCTGAGGATCATGACAGCGGACTCGGTTGCGGAGTTGATGGCCTGGGTCTTGACCCTCATCGGCTCGACTACGCCCTTCTCCTGCATGTCTGTGGGTTTGCCGGTCTCCATGTCAAGGCCTGTGGTCTTGACGCCCTTCTCGTGGCTGCTTCTGAGCGCCACAAGGGTGTCGATCTGGTCGAAGCCAGCGTTCTCGGCCAGGGTCTTGGGTATGATCTCGAGGGCCTCGGCGAAGGACTCGATTGCGAGCTGCTCTCTTCCACCGATGGTGGCCGCGTACTCTCTGAGCCTCAGGGCCAGCTCGATCTCGGGAGCGCCGCCGCCCGGCATCAGGAGGCCGTCTTCGAGGGCGACGCCGACGACCCTGAGGGCGTCTTCCATCGCTCTGTCCAGCTCGTCGACGACGTGCTCGGTTCCGCCTCTGAGGATGATGGAGACGGACTTCGGGTTCTCGCACTCCACGACGAAGGTCATGTCGTCGCCGGCGATCTTCTTCTCCTCGACGAGGCCTGCTCTGCCAAGCTCGCTTTCGGTGAGGTCGTGGATGCTGGTTACGATCCTTCCGCCGGTGGCTCTAGCCAGCTTCTCCATGTCGCTCTTCTTGATCCTTCTGATGGTGTAGACGCCCGCCTTGGCCAGGAAGTGCTGGGCGAGGTCGTCGATCCCCTTCTGGCAGAATACGACGTTGGCCCCGGTGCTGATGATCTTGTTGACCATATCCTTCAGCATCGTCTCTTCCTGGTCCAGGAAGGCCTGGAGCTGGTCGGGAGAGGTGATCTCGATCTTGGCGTCGACCTCGGTCTTCTCGATCTCGATGGCCGTGTTCAGGAGGGCGACCTTGGCGTCCTTGACCTTCTTGGGCATGTTGGGGTGGAGACGCTCCTTGTCGATCACCATGCCGTAGACGAGCTGAGAGTCGGTGATGCCGCCGCCGACCTTCTTCTCGACGGTGATGTTGTCGACGTCCACGGTCCCATCCTCGTCCACTATCGCCTTGATGGCCTTTACCGTCAGCTCTGCAAGCTCGTTTGTGGCAACGCCAGATCCCTTCCCGGTCATGGCGGTGATGGCGATCTTTTTCAGCAGCTCATCGTCATCGTGGGAGACCTTTATCGCCATGTTTTTCATGATCCCCATGGCCTTGTCAGCTGCAGCCCTGTATCCTGCGGCGATGACGGTGGGGTGGATCTCCTGGTCCAGCAGCTCTTCGGCCTTCTTCAGAAGCTCGCCTGCCAGAACCACGGCCGTTGTGGTCCCGTCTCCGACCTCGTCGTCCTGGGTCTTGGCGATCTCGACCATCATCTTGGCCGCCGGGTGCTCGATGTCCATCTCCTTCAGGATGGTGACGCCATCGTTGGTTATGACCACGTCGCCCAGGGTGTCAACGAGCATCTTGTCCATGCCCTTGGGGCCCAGAGTGGTCCTGACGGCGGTTGCCACGGCCTTTGCGGCCATGATATTCGACTTCTGCGCTTCGCGGCCGGCAGTCCTCTGACTGCCCTCTCTGAGTATGAATATAGGGGTTCCCCCCAATCCTGCCATCTTTTTTCTTCCTCCAGTTGATCTGATTGCTTGCGAGGTGTTTAAACTTCTATATGAACGTTTCGGGACTGAACGCCCTCCGGCGACCATCCCAAAAAAGGCCCAGACCATCACGGAACGAGATCGTTCTAACGACCGTTCTGACGACGGTCCGATCCCAGCTCCGGAATCGAAGGACGACTGGCGTTCTCGGATTCGATAACGAGGAATCGGCTGTAGCGAGGCTGGCTGCAAACCTATTTATATCCGGTTCGACTGTCTTCCGTCAGAATGGCCGAGACCAGCATGTACGTAGTGAAGACCACAGCGAACCAGGAACGCTCAGTCGCGAATCTCATCGCCCAGCTGGCGCGTAAGGAGAAGTACGACATAACGGCGCTTCTGGTGCCCGACGTTCTGAAGGGCTACGTCCTCGTAGAGGCGAAGGCTCCGGAGATCGTCGAAGAGGCGATACAGGGGGTACCTCACGCCCGTTCGGTGATCAAGGGGGCTTCCAGCTTTGGCGAGGTCGAGCATTTTCTGACGCCGAAACCCGCGGTGGTCGGAATCAACGAAGGTGCCATAGTGGAGCTGATCTCGGGACCTTTCAAGGGCGAGATGGCCAGGGTCAAGAGGGTAGACGTCGCCAAGGAGGAGATAACCGTAGAGCTCTTCGAGGCGATGGTGCCCATCCCCATAACTGTGAGGGGTGACCACGTGCGCGTGCTCAGCAAAGATGAGATTCAGAGGTGAATTTCTTGGCCGATGTTGTTGAAGTGTTGGTACCCGGTGGAAAGGCCAGCGCAGGACCCCCGCTGGGCCCCGCACTAGGACCTCTAGGTGTTAACGTTGCAGATGTGGTAAAGAAGATCAACGAGGCGACCGCAGATTTGAACGGGATGCAGGTCCCGGTCAAGGTTACGGTGAAGAGCAGGACCGAGTACCAGGTAGATGTGGGAACGCCACCAACCTCGGCACTGGTCCTCAAAGAGGTGGGGCTGGAGAAGGGATCCGGCAACGCCTTCGAGATCGTTGGGAATTTGACCATGGATCAAGTGGTCAAGGTCGCGGGAATCAAAAGGATGAACCTACTTTCCGTCTCCCTGAAGAGCGCTGCCAAAGAGGTCATCGGGACCTGCGGGACCATGGGGATCACCGTGGAGGGCATGCCCCGAAAGGAGGCCCAGGCGGCGGTCGACGAGGGCAGGTTCGATGAAGTCCTCGCATAGACGAAAACTTAAAATAGAGGATTGCAGACGGGATTTGGACTCTCTTTTTGAGATGCCGTAGTAGACCGGAAGTCGTGGACTACGGAGGATTGAGATGAACAAGACAACAGAAGACGCCGTCAGGAAGGCGATCTCCGAGGCACCTGAGAGAAGGTTCAACGAGAGCGTCGATCTGGCGATTAACTTGCAAAATATCGACATGAGCCAGCCGGCCAACAGGGTGGACGAGGAGATAATTCTGCCCCACGGCCGCGGCAGATCTGCAAAGATCGCGGTATTCGCCAGCGGCGAGACTGCTCTTCTTGCTCAGCGTGCAGGCGCGGATCTGGTGATATCTCCAGACGAGCTCTCTGAGCTGGGCGATGACAAGAAGCAAGCAAGAAAGATCGCCGAGGAGTACACATACTTCATCGCCGAGACGAGCCTCATGCCGACGATCGGCAAGAAGTTGGGCCCCATCCTGGGAAAGAGGGGGAAGATGCCCCTGCCTCTGCCGCCGAATGTGGACATCACGCCCATAATCAACAGGCAGAGAAACCTGGTGAGGGTAAGGTCTCGTGACCGGCTCACATTCCACATGGCGGTGGGCTCCAAGGATATGGACGTCCAGCAGATCACGGAGAACGTAGAGGCCGTCACGACCAAGCTTGAGCAGACCCTCAAGGACGGCAAGCAGAACCTAAAGTCCGTCTACGTGAAGACTACCATGGGTCCCGCGGTAAAGGTGATTTGAGATGTCCGTCCAGGTACGCCATACAAAGCACGTCCCGGAATGGAAGATCAGAGAGGTAGAGGATCTGGTCGAGAGGATAGGCGAGTCACCCGTCGTCGGGCTGGTGGGCTTGACAGACATCCCCGCAAAGCAGATCCAGGACCTGCGAGCGGAGCTGAGGGATGTAGCCACCATCAAGATGGTCAGGAACAACGCCGCCCGCCGGGCGATAGAGAAGTGCTCCGACGACGTTTTGCCTCTGGCAGACGAGATCGAAGCCCAGACAGCTTTCATATTCACCGACGTAAACCCCTTCAAGCTCTACAAGATGCTGGAGGAGAAAAAGCAGCCGATGCCGATCAAGGCTGGCGGGAAAGCCCCCACCGATATAGTCATCGAGAAGGGCGAGACCCCGTTCTCTCCGGGTCCCATGGTGGGCAAGCTCCAGAGCGCTGGAATTCCTGCCGCCATAAAGAGCGGAAAAGTGGTCATCAACGAGACGAAGGTGGTGGCCGAGGAGGGCGAGACCATATCAGCCCAGCTGGCCGAAGTGCTGGCGACGATGGAGATCTTCCCAAGGAAAGTGGGACTTGAGCTCCGGGCCGTTTACGAGGGTGGTCTCGTCTTCAGGTCGGAAGATCTAACCATCAACGTTGAGGACATCCTATCTCAGATGAGCACCGCCTCTGCGCAGGCCCTGGGCCTCGCATTGGAGATAGGCTACGCAACGCCGACTACAATCAGTCCCCTTCTCCAGAGGGCGGCCTCGAAGGCCAGAAACCTGGTCCTGGAGTGCGCGATCCCCGTTCCCAGCATGATGGAGGCGCTGCTCGCAAGGGCGGCTGCAGATGCGTCAGTGCTGACCAACCTGGTCGAAGGTGGCCCGGCAGAGGCACCAGTCGCTGGAGCCCCAGCGGAGAAGACCGAAGAGAAGGCCGAAGAGGCCGAGAAAGAAGAGGATGAAGAGGCCGGACTTGGCGGACTGTCTGCCCTGTTTGGTTGATCGAGATCAAGAGGTGGGTTAAGATGGAATACGTATATGCAGCATTACTGCTTCACAGCTCAGGTAAAGATGTGTCCGAGGAGGGCATAAAGACCATACTCAGCGCCGCTGGTGTGACCCCCGACGAAGTCAGGATCAAGGCGCTCGTCTCCGCCCTCGAGGGCGTAGACATCGAGGACGTTCTGTCCAAGACGCCCAGCGTGGCCGTCGCAGCAGCACCTGCCGCGGCAGCTCCCGCAGCGGCAGCAGCTCCCGCAGCGGAGGAGACCGAGGAAGATAAGGAAGAGGCAGAAGAGAGCGGAATCGAGGGGCTCGGTGCCCTCTTCGGCTGAACCCTCTTTTTTTCTTCAATTTTTATTTTTCTCGTTTGGTCCGGTTTGCTCCGCCTTTTTTTATTTTAAATTGAATACCCCGCAGCTTGCTGCGGTTGGGATGGTCAAATAATCAACTCAACAGTTTGAATCGGGCCACGGATAATCTAAGTGGCGGGTATCGGGAAGCATATGATTGGCTTAATAATGATGCTATTTGCGGTCTATCGGCTTAACAGGGCGGCGGCGCCTTGCATGCCCCGCAGCTTGCAGCGGGGTGCGCTGTTTGACTCGCATCGTGCTTTTTTGCCCTTCGAGATATCGTCCACTGATGCAGCAATTTGCGGTGGCAAAGAATAAATTCTATGAAACAGAACCTCCGATCGTTTCATCAGAGACGTTGGTGGTGCTATGAGGCTATCGACAAGGACGCTAAAAACTATGAGACGATCGAGAAAGATGCCAAAACTCTTCGCCTTGACGGTATTGGCTGCAGCCCTGGCCACATTCCTCGTCCCCGCCGCCTTTGCCGAGGACGCGACATCGGAGGAGGGGCCCCTGACCGACTAGGATCTGATGTGGAGCTTCGGCCAGGCAGTGGACTCCGTCAGCGCAAACCTTGCAGAGATAGACCAGGCCCTCCTGGATGCGAGCCTAGCCCTATCCTACGCGGGCATCGAGGGACCAGAGGCGAGGGTGGTGCTCGATGACCTCACGGGCCTGGGGCCCTGGGTGGTGGACTGCATAACCGTCGACCTCAACGGCACCATCGCGGAGGTCAGGCCCGCGGAGTACCAGCACGTCGAGGGCACCAGCATAAGAGACCAGGAGCATATCGAACGGCTCCTCTCCACCAGGCGCCCCGTGGGCCTCGCCTACATAAAGAGCGTCGAGGGATTTTACGTCATGGACTTCGCCTCGCCGATCTTCGATGAGGAGGGAATGTTCGCGGGGGCGGTCGCGGTCCTCGTCAACTCGACGGAGCTCTTCGGCCAGGCTCTCGCACCTTACCAGCCCGACGGGACGGTCATTTACGATTCCGACGCCGAACAGATAGGCAGAAACACCTTCAGCGATCCCCTCTTCCAGCAGTTCCCAGACCTTCTGGTGGTGGGCGAAAGAGTGGAGATGGAGAGGTCGGGCCACGGCACTTACGAGATATTCGGAACGGCGAGAGACGTCTTCTGGACCACGGCTGACTACCAGGGTGGAGAGATAAGGCTCCTTCTCAGCGCGGACGTGTGACCGTCAAGGAGAATGAAAAACGGGGGTGAAGATGCAGCAGGCGGTCAAGCCGCCTGTCGGCGCTCCACCGAAAAAAGATCCAGGGACGAGATCTTCAGATCTGGTCCAGCTTCTCTATCCCCACTTTTTTGACGTTCGGCTTCCAGATCTCCTTCGGCATCCAGTCGGGGGCGTTTGACGGCTTTACCACAAGTTTTCGCTCGCCCTCGAAGATGTGAACTTTCTTTGTGCCCCTCTCCCTCAGCCTGATATCGGTGTATCCCCGGTTTGCAGCCTTCAAAGCCGCCTGTCTGGGCTGTTTTCCCGTGAAAACGCCAATTTCGTCGCCCTTAGCGTCTCTCAACGCGAAGTTTCTTTTATTGGTCATATTTTTATACCTCTCATTATCCCTATGCAGAGGAGGATATGTCCCGTTGCATCTCTATATATCAAGAACACTTATATTAATCTTTTGTTCGATTGAATATTTTCTTCGAAGTACAAGAGATGAAGAAAGCCAAGATTGGGGGCTGAAACCGCCGATATCTACCTCGAAACGCGATCCTCCTGGTAAACTTGTTGAAACCCGGGATATCTCGCACGGGGGAATGATATTTATTCGCCAGAAAGCGTCTCTCCTCTCATGTCTTGGGTTATCTGGTTCACGGGCCTGCCTGGTTGCGGAAAGACCACCATCGCCCAGAGGGTGAAGGCGAGGCTCGAAGAGCGAGGGATCGACGTCAAGGTTCTGGAGCTAGACGAGATCCGCCGGGTCATCACCCCCGAGCCCACGTACACCGACCAGGAAAGGGAGGTGGTCTACGCCAGCCTCGCCTACATGGCCAAGCTCCTCTCGGAGGCCGGGACCAACGTCATCGTGGACGCCACCGCCAACCGGCGGAGATATCGGGATCTCGCAAGAAGACTCGTCCCCAACTTCGCGGAGGTTTACGTCAAGGCCTCCCTCGAGGCCTGCATCGAACGCGAGCGCGGCCGAAAGGCCGTCTACTCCCCCAAGGGGATTTACGAGAAAGCCGGGGGGGAGGATGCGACCGTTCCGGGGGTCAACATCGCCTATGAGGAGCCCACCGATCCTGGTGTGGTGGTGGACGCGGAGAGGCTCGATCCGGATCAGAACGCAGTCGTGGTGGTGGGCTGGATCCTCGAGACCTTCGAAAATCTCGGATAAGGGATTTTAGCAGGAAAGGTTAATATCGCCACACTTCTTTCATCTCGCAAGGAGGAATCAGATTGAAATCGAATGCTGGCTTCGTTGGATTTGATGGAACGGAGAACAAGAGAACTGTTCTCGCCCTGGACATGGCCAAGAAGGCCGCGGGAATCGGGGGCGATCTGAGCGTCCTCTTGCGCCAGCCCCACGGCAGGGCGAAGAGCACCCTGAGCAAGCTGATCAGGATCTGCGACGTTAAAGCCTACGTCTCGGACGATGCGGACAAGGCCAAGTGGGATAAGGCGGGCTTTTCTATCCGGGGCGGTTACGACGACTTCTTCGAGGATTCTGACTTCGTCATGGTCGGAACCCCAGGAGATCAGGAAGCGCCTTATGTCGAGGCGGGACTCGCCCACGGCTGCACCGTCTCCCTGATGGGCGGAGCCCACAGGAACAAGATAATGGCAGCTCTCAAGGAAAAGGGCGTCGAGATATCAGACGATCTGAAGGCGGACTTCGAGCGGGAGTTCTTCTTCGGTCTTGAGAACTACGAGGCATTCCTCAAGGCGAAGCCGAAGGTGATCCAGTGCACCAGCTGCAACACCACAGGGATCTGCAGGGCATCTCTCGCAGCGCGGCCCCTCGGCCTCAAGATGATCCTCGGCAACATCGACAGGAGGCACGGCGACCCCCACACCGTCGTGAGAGCTTCACCCAGCGCCGTCTCCATCGGCAAGGGCGTGGGCCACCAGGGAACCGATGCGGGGACCGTCTTCGAGGAGGTAACCTACAGCATCAGGGCGAGCAAGATCCCGACCACAGTGCCCCACACAAGCTTCCTGGACCTCGTCTTCGAGGGCGAAGTGACCCCTGAGGATCTCGTCGAGAGCATGGCGAATACGAGAGAGGTCGTAGTCGTGCCTTACCAGGACGAGGCCGGACGAAAGCACGAGTGGACCAGCGAGATCATGGAGGCCTTCCTCTCCGGGTTTGAGCGGCCCATCAGCCCCGAGATCTTCGAGCTTCTCGTATCCGATTCGATAATCCACGTCAAGCTCGGCGACTACACCATACTCCAGGTGGCTATGATGGTCGAACAGATGTCGATCGCCGTCCCCAACCACGTTGAGTCCTATCTACTGAGCGCGGGCTACTCGCCAGAGAAGGTTCACAGCACTGTGGATGAGGCCCTCACCTGCGTCCACGGCGTCTGGCCGGACAGGCTCTCCACCTGAGCCCCCAATTTTTATGTCCGAAGACCCGATCGTGGGCGACCTTTCCAAAGAGAAGGTCCTCCTCGGAAAAGAGGCGACAGAGGAGCTTTACGAGCAGGGCTACTTCGGAAGGCCCGTCGGCGGGGGCCTTGAGCTCTCCCTCGTGGAGGCGGCTTACCTTCTGGACCGGGGCAGGATAGGCGTCCGCCACCAGGGGAAGAATCTCGACTTTCGATCCTTCTTCGAGACGGCGACGGCGATAGAGGCGGGCTTCGAGTTCAGGTACGTCGTCTACAAGGACCTTCGGGAGAGGGGCTACTACGTCCAGCCGGGGGTCACCGACTTTCGGGTCTATCCCAGGGGCGGAAGGCCCGGCAAAACCCCTGCCGAGTTCTACGTCCAGGTGATCTCCGAGAGGCTCCCGGTATCTCTCAAGGAGCTGGTGGAGCCGACGAAGGTCGCAAGACAAATGAGAAAGAGGCTCATGCTGGCGGTCGTCGACGAGGAGAGCGACATAACCTTCTACGAGGCAAGGGAGAGGGGCCTGAAGGGCGATATGAAGATCGAGGCCCAAGGCGGCATCGCCACCCTCCTCGAGGACAGGGTGATGCTCTGGGACCCGGAGTCCTCGGAACTTCTTCACGAGCGGGGCTTCTACGGAAAGCCCGTGGGTGGAAGGCTCCAGCTCTCCCTGGTGGAGTCGGCATACCTTCTCGAGAAGGGTGTCCTCGATATAGTCGATCGGTCCGGCACGCCCCTCAGCCTCGAGGAGTTCGTAAAACGGGTGAAGCTCGTCGAGAACGACTTTGATATGAAGCACCGGGTCTACCGGGACCTTCGGGACCGAAACCTGGTGGTCAAGACCGGGTTCAAGTTTGGAAGCCACTTTCGGGTCTACAAGAGGGTGGAGGGATCAAAGAAGGTGCCCCATTCCGAGTACCTGGTCCACTCCGTGCCCGACGACTACGTATTTCACCTGCCCGTGGTCTCCCGGGCCGTCCGGCTCGCCCACAGCGTGAGAAAGCAGATGATCTTCGCCTACCAGGACGACGGCGAAGTGAGGTATCTGGAGATCAAGCGGCTCAAGCCCTGATTTCGGATATGACCCCCAACGGCCGCGGCCTTCGCCGCCTTTTTTCATCCCTCTGCCCCCCTTTGCCCTCGGTGGGTTCATCGGCCGATCTTCGAGATCTGATCATCGAGGGCGATCGCCGCCTGAAAGAGGGAAAACTCGATCCCGCCCTGAAGTCTTACCGGAAGGCCACCAGGATCGATCCCGGGAACTCGGCGGAGAAGAAGTCCGCCCTCGTCTTTGGGATGATGGGAAGGTATATGGAGGCGATCGCCTCCCTCGACCAGGCGACGAAGATCGATCCCTTCGATCACCAGGTCTGGATGCACCGGGGCTTTCTTCTCTGGCGGCTGGAGAGGTGGCGGGAAGCTCTTGCCAGTTTCGAGCGGGCCGCAGCTCTCGATCCTGAAGACGGGTACGCTCGCCACTGCTGGATTGTGACGGCTGAGGAGATGAAAAGAAGACGAGGCCGATCCAGAAAAAAAGCATCCGAATAAGCATCCTATTCAAGGGGCGAAAGGCCTTGGAGAACAGTCTGATGGACTCGGCGGGATTCGAACCCGCGGCCTTTACCTTGCGAAGGTAACGATCTACCCCTGATCTACGAGCCCTCAATTAAAACGGTAAAAAGAGGTGTTCAGAGAAGTCCTACCTCTTCAACCTCTACCGACTGGACGCCCTCCACCCCGGCGATGGCGGCTTCCAGCCCCTCGGTCCCGGTGACGCCCTCCGCCAGGATCACGGCCACCATCAGCGCCTTCAGGCCGAAGGCGATCGGCTCTTCGGCGAAACCGTGAAGCCTCGCTCCTTCTGGAAGGACGGACTTTACGGCCTCCTTCAGCTTTTCCATGTCAACGTCAGCGCCCTCGGGCATTATCTTCAGCTTAGCAGCAACTTCCCCCATATTATCACCTCAGGGCCCCAAAAACCCGCAGCTGGGGCACGTATAGGGGTTGCTCTGCTTTCTGCACCTGTTACACCTCATAATTATCTCCCCACAGTTGGGGCAGGGGAACCTGGCGCCACCCGGCCCGATCAGCGTTACTCCGCATGACATGCATCTTTCTGATTTTTCCGTCATGTTACTCTCTCTAAGTGCTTTGATCGATCCCAGGGTATAAACTTTCCCTTACGTCAGGACCGCTCCGATCAACACCCCTCCCTCTTATAAGGGTTCCGCCCTTCCCCGTCTTCAAGTTCGCGATGAACCGGTCCGGGCGGGTCCCGTTCAGGACAAGGCAGCTATTGCCTGATCTTCTCAAAATCCGAAGAGCGCCCTGGTCTATGCAGGTACCCGTTCCCAGGAGGGCCTCTGCCGAGATCTCGCCCACTACCTCGCCCTCCAGGATCACGCCGTCGACGTTCGTCGCCTTGACGAAATCGGCCGCAAGCCTCCAGGCGATGAGGGCGGCGACGGAGTCGGAGGTATAATCCCAGGTATGCTCCAGCCCTTTGTCATCTCGCATTAGAGGGTGGTAGGGGAGGAGGATTTGAACCCCGGCGACGGGCCTTGAGATCTCATCGGTCAGGGCCGTGCCCGTGCCGTCTGCCAAAAAGTGGGCGTATTCTTCCATCGCCAATATCGCCATCCAGTGAGCCGTCTCCTCAGATAGACGATATCTTCGATGGATCTCTCTCACCAGATCCGCCATGGGGCCGCCGCCAGGAACTACGAGAAAGGCGCCGCCTTCCTGCGAGAGGCTCACAAGGCCCTTCATGATCTCTCTGGAGACGTCGATCAGACTTCCGCCAATCTTAATTACGCAGAAGGTCATGCCAAGTCCAGGGCTTACAAGGTATATCTGATGTGCGGAATGAACAGTTTGAAAACGCGTTGAACGGACGATTGTAAAGAGAAAAGAGCGCAAAAGTCGATATTGGATGTAGGGTAAAGGAGGGAGACTAAGTCCATCGACTTTTGCTATTCGGCTATACGACATTTGTCGAATATAAGCCTTTCGGTGGGCCACTGCCTTTAAGTCTATATAAAAGTTGTGGTTTTCATGAAGACGCCGATGCTGGCCGCTGACGCCCTCATCCTCTTCGGTGGGGGGATCGTGCTGATCAGAAGAGAGAACCCGCCCTACCAGGGCTGCTACGCCCTTCCCGGGGGCTTTGTGGAGGTTGGAGAGACCGTCGAGGAGGCGGCCGAAAGAGAAGCGAAAGAGGAGACGGGCCTGGACATCACCCTCCTGAAGCTGGTGGGGGTGTACTCGAACCCCGATCGGGACCCCAGGGGGCACGTCGTCTCGATCTGCTACCTCGCCTGGGGGAGGGGAGAGCTTGTCGCTGGGTCCGATGCGAGGTCCGCAGAGGTCTTCGACCTGAAAGGCCTTCCGCCCCTAGCCTTCGACCACGCCCAGATCGTTCGGGACGGGCTGGAGAAGCTTTAAGATCTCTTCATGCAGGAGATGGATCTTGCATGGCCGACGATATCAGGGAGATCATAGAGAAGTACGCCCTTCAGAACGCGGTGAAGTACAGGGCCGCGCCCCAGGTAGGCGCGGTGATGGGAAAGCTGATGGGTGAGCACCCCGAGTTCAGGGCGAGGGCGAAGGAGGTCTCGCCCCTCGTCGCTTCGGTCCTCTCGGAGGTGGCGAGGACCAGCCCCGAGGAGTGGGAGAAGAGGCTCGCCGAGATCGCGCCGGAGCTCTTGGCGGAGCTTGGCGAAAAGAAGGAGCCTGACAAGGGCCTGCCAGGGCTTGAGGGGGCCGAAGGCGGCGTTGTCATGAGGTTCGCCCCCAACCCCAACGGCCCGCCCACCATCGGGAGCGCCAGGGGGATCATCATCAACTCCGAGTACGTCAAGAGGTACGGAGGAAAGTTCCTCCTCCGCTTCGACGACACCGACCCCGTCAACAAGAGGCCGATGCTGGAGGCTTACGGCTGGTACCTGGAGGACTCAAAGTGGCTTGGGGCCGTACCCGACGAGGTGGTGATCGCCAGCGACCGTCTCCCCGAGTACTACAAGATCGCAGAGGAGCTGATCCGAAGGAACGGGGCCTACGTCTGCCGGTGCGACCAGGCCTCCTTCAAGGCATTGAAGGACGCGGCAAAACCCTGTCCTCACCGGGGCCAGAGCCCCGAGGAGAACATGGCCCTCTGGAAGGATATGATGAACGGCAACCTTGCCCCTGGCGAGGCGGTTCTCAGGATCAAGACGGATATCGTCCACAAGGACCCGGCCCTCCGGGACTGGGCCGCCTTCAGAATTGTGACAGCAGATCACCCGCGGGTCGGCGAGAGGTACAGGGTCTGGCCGCTTTTGGACTTCGAGTCCGGGGTCGAGGACCACCTCCTGGGCGTCACCCACATCATCCGTGGAAAGGACCTGATGGACAGCGAGCGGAGGCAGAGGTACCTCTACGACCACATGGGCTGGGAGTACCCGACGACGATCCACTGGGGCAGGATCAAGATCCACCAGTTCGGCTCCTTCAGCACCAGCGCTCTGCGGCGGTCTCTCGAGGCCGGAGAGTATTCCGGCTGGGACGATGCCAGGATGCCCACCGTCAGGGCGTTGAGGCGGCGCGGAATCCGGGCCGAGGCGCTCCGAAAGTTCATGATCGAGCTCGGGGTCGGCGAGACGGACATCAGCATCAGCATGGACTCGGTCTACGCTGAGAACAGAAAGATCGTCGATCCCGAGGCGAAGAGGCGCTTCTTCGTCAAGGACCCGGTCCCCTTGGAGATCGAGGGGGACGTGCCCAAAGTCGCAAAAGCGCCCTTCCACCCGACCCTGGATCTCGGTTTCCGGGAAATTCCGGCGGGATCGAAGATCCTCGTCTCGGGCGACGATCTGAAGGATCTCAAGGCTGGTGGAAACCTGAGGCTGAAAGACCTCTGCAACATCGAGATTCTCAGCCTCGATCCCCTCCGGGCGCTGGTCATCGGGACCGACCCCCACCAGGCGAGGGAGATGAAGCTTCGGATCATCCACTGGACTCCAACGGACGGCGTCCCCGTGGGGGTGATGCGCCCCGACGGCGTCGACTCCGGCATCGGCGAGGCCGGGATCAAAGAGGACCTGGGCAAGGTCGTCCAGTTCGAGAGGTACGGCTTCGTCCGGATCGACTCCGCTGAGGAGGGTGAGGTCGTCGCCTACTTTGCCCACAGGTGAGGGCGCCTTCGGGATTGAAGACATGCCATTGGGGGAGGCTACCCCCCCTAATATGGAGTGTAATAATATTTATATTTTTTAAATGAGTCAAACAGCGCACCCCGCTGCAAGCAGCGGGGCATGTTCGCGCCGCCGCCCTGTTAAGCCGATAGACCGCAAATAGCATCATTATTAAGCCAATCATATGCTTCCCGATACCCGCTACTTAGATTATCCGTGGCCCGATTCAAACTGTTGAGTTGGTTATTTGACCATCCCAACCGCAGCAAGCTGCGGGGTATTCATTTTAAAATAAACTAATTCTCACTCAATAATCACGAACACTT
>Ga0268279_1000601_pt1 | contig 22265 bp, 24 predicted proteins | sample saktaG_6_FD_190142 | JGI IMG/M metagenome (GOLD analysis project Ga0268279, IMG submission 190142) | Saline water microbial communities from Sakinaw Lake, British Columbia, Canada - sak_2010_1_5_80m | ecosystem: Environmental > Aquatic > Non-marine Saline and Alkaline > Saline ...
TTAAATAACTTTAGAAATACAAAAACGACACTAAATAGTGCCGTTTTTGTTTTGGAGCGGGCGATGGGAATTGAACCCACATTACAAACTTGGAAGGTTTGAGTTTTACCACTAAACTACACCCGCGTCGGGGTACTCGGACTCGAACCGAGACTAAATCCTCCCAAAGGACTCGTGCTAGCCATTACACTATACCCCGTTTATATGTCTTAATCTAACATAATTTCGCTTATTTTTCAAATCTGATATAATAGACTAATGGGCTTTAAAAAAATCTTAAGTCAGTTGAATGTTATTGGTCATTGTAAGAAACAAGGGCTTCCTTTTCGGCAATGTCCTCAGCTCCTTTTTTTGATAATGGGCATAGTTATTATGATTTCAGCTGTAGTTACTTATGCTTTAGGTACTCGCGTAGCAGCTGATCCACAAACCGTCCTATTAATTGTTCTGGCTCTAACCGTTGTTTTATTCGTTATCACTTTCAGTATTACCCGCAGTTTGGAAGGATTAGCTGAAGCTAACCGATTGAAGTCAGAATTTATTAGTATAGTTAGTCATCAATTGCGTTCGCCCCTTTCTAATTTAAAATGGGCTCTTGAGTTTTTAATGTCGGGCAGATTGAGTAAGATTGTTGGCAAACAGGCCGAATACCTCAAAATCTTAAAAGACAATACAGCCAGAATGGGAGAGCTGGTTTCAGATTTACTAACTGTTTCTCGAATCGAACAAGGCAGATTGCCCCTTAAAAAGGCTGAATTTTCTCTTCAAGATTTAGCTAAAGAAATAATCTCAGAGTTTGAACTGCAGGCTTCAACTGCTAACGTTGCAGTAAAACTCGAAGCTTCTGAAAATTTCCCCAAAATTCTGGCTGATCGTTCACGAATCAAATGGGTCGCTGAGAACTTTTTAGACAATGCCATCCGTTATATCAAAGAAAAAGGAGAGGTTGTTGTTAAGATTGTCAAGAAAAACAATAGTTTAGTTTTTTCAGTCAAAGATAGTGGCGTGGGTATTCCCAAAGAAGACCAGAAACATATCTTCCAAAAGTTTTTCCGTTCAAAGAATGTTTTAAAATATCAAACTCAAGGTTCAGGCCTAGGTCTTTATATTGCCAAGTCCATTATTGAGAGATCAAAAGGAAAAATAGGTTTTAAGTCCCAAGAAAACAAAGGGTCGACATTCTATTTCACCATACCAATTAAATAAATTAACAATTTATGCCAAAAAAAATCTTATTTGTCGAAGACGAGCCAGCTTTACAAAAGACATTTGGCGACGTCTTAAAGCAGGAGGGCTATGAGATGCTTAGCGCTTTAGACGGTCAGAAGGGCTTGGAGTTAGCAAAAGGCGAGAAGCCCGACTTAATTCTCCTTGACCTTGTTTTGCCCAAAATGCACGGATTTGAGGTTTTGAAATCACTTAAAGAAGACGAAATAACAAAAGATATTCCTATTATTGTTTTAACTAACTTGGAGGCAATGGGCGATGTAGAAAAAGCTTTGGAACTGGGAGCTACCACTTACTTGGTTAAAGCCAGTTATAGTTTGGAGGAAGTAGTTCAAAAGATTAAAAAAGCACTTGGCGAGTAAAATAGAGGAAATATTATAAAGATTGAATCCCGGTCTTGATTTTATTCTAGTTTTTGAGTATAATAAAGTGTTTGCCCTTGTAGTTCAATGGATAGAATAAGACTCTTCTAAAGTCTAGATCGAGGTTCGACTCCTCGCGAGGGCACATGGTGGCTATGGTGTAATGGCAGCACTAGAGTTTGTGGAACTCTCAGAGGCGGTTCGAGTCCGCTTAGCCACCCAAATTCTATAATGACATTAGAGAATTCAAAGAATCGCCTTTTGGGCGGTTTTTTGATTAGGCTTGATTTTATTTACTAAGAGTATTAAGGTATAGTTAATAAATTAGGAGGTAGTAAGTTGACAACAAAAACGGTTTCACTTGCAGGTCTGGGTCTTTGTGAACATTGCAACATATTAATAACTATTGAAGATATGCCAGTAGAAGCCATGGACGCTGAATGGAGGTGTCCCAATTGCGAAGGAATTCTTACTGGAAAAAGCTTTGGGTATGAAGATGGAAAAACAACAAAAACACGCTGGGTTGGAAAAGATAAACAGTGGATTAAAACGAAACCAGAAGAAGATTTTGAGCTTGGTAATTGGTTTGTAATTGCCAGAAAAAGATTAGATATACGAGTTTCATAATCTTTGATTAAAAGGAGGAAGGAAGTGCCGAAAATAAAGATAATCAGTATGTCCGAGGGACCACTTATTCCTGAAAAAGTTAGACAAGGATGGGTCGGAGTAGAATTTAATGCTAATGGACCGATAGAGACTCAGACAGGCGCGGTAACAGACCCAAGTGAAAACCATGGAGTACGCAAGGTGTATGTAGTTCCTGTTGTTACAGCTCTTGAAGCTCTGAAAAAACAGAACGAGACAGCCTGGAGATGGTTTATTTGCGCACCAATAAGAACTCATGATTTTCTCTTCCCTGCAGAAAATTGCGAAGAGATTTCTTAGCGCTTAAATGCAATCAACTTAAAGGACGGTAAGGTAAAAGCCAGTACCGTCCTTTTTATTTCCTCAAACTCAAAATCGGCATCCTGTAAAACCTCTTAATTTCTATGGCTATAATAAGCTTTGAGCTGGAGAGGGACTTCTAAGTATATTTTTAATTAAGCTAAACTTCTGACTTAATTCCTCAATATATTCATAATCCTCAAAAACCTTAAGAATATCAGTTATAATAATCCCTTGTCGCTGACCCAGTCAAACAAAAACAGCTCTAGTTTGGGCTGTTTTTGTTTATGACTTGTTGACAACTTTGAATTTTTAGATTACGATAAAGTTGTCAACTATTTTATTTAACCTATGGACATTAAGGCGCTAATCTTAAAAGAAATTGCTAAAAAGAAAACAATAAAAGTTGCCGACATTGTTAAGGCAACTGGTTTTTCTCGTACGTACATTAATCGATTTTTTCAAACATTAAGAGACGAAGGAAAGATTGTATTAATTGGTAAAGCAAATAATGCCTGCTATGTTTTAGCAGAGGAAAATGTGCTAGCTAAAGCAAAAAGAGAGTTGCTTAGTATTCACCGCATTTTAGAGAATAAGAACCTTTCAGAAGATATAGTTTTAGATGAAATAAAAAGAGACACGGGTATTTTTTCCAACCTACCAAAGAATATATCTTCTATTCTTGATTATGCTTTTACTGAGATGCTTAACAATGCCATTGAACATTCACAGTCAAAAAAAATAGAAATTTTTATGGAAAGAGATTCCAGCAACATTCGTTTTAATGTGATTGATAGGGGAGTGGGTATTTTCCGTCATATCATGAAAAAAAAGAATTTCAAAAACGAATTAGAGGCAATCCAAACTCTTTTGAAGGGAAAACAGACTACTCTGCCTAAAAAGCATACAGGTGAGGGCATTTTTTTCACCTCTAAGGTAGCAGATATGCTGACCATACAAAGCTCAAAAAAGAAATTGATATTCCACAATGTTTTAGATGATATTTTTATAAAAGACATCAAACATCTTAAAGGAACTAAAGTAACCTTTATCCTTGCATTAAACTCGAAAAAAAGACTTTACGAAATTTTCAGAGAGTATAGCAGCGATTCATATGGGTTTAGTAAAACTAAAGTTAACATTAGGCTCTATAAGATGGGTCAAGACTATATTTCTCGCTCTCAAGCAAGAAGGGTTATTAGTGGTTTGGATAAATTTAAGATAGTTATTCTTGATTTCAAAAATATTGAAACTGTGGGACAGGCTTTTGCCGATGAGATATTTCGAGTATGGCAACGCCGTCATCCTACTGTCAAAATAGTTCAAAAAAACGCTAATAAAAATATCAGTTTCATGATCCATCGAGTCAATATTTAGATGGTCGAAATAAAAAAACAGCTTCTCAAAGGCTGTTTTTTGTAATCTTTTCTATTTTCTTTCACCCAAGATTGATTGACAAATTATTTCCTTACCACTTCTCAAAGCTTTTAAACTGATAGTTTGACCGATTTTACATTTTTGTAAGATATCTTCTAAGGGTGTTTTTGCTGAGACTTTAATATTTTGAATTTCCAAAATAACATCGCCTTCTCTTATACCAGCTCTGGCAGCTGCTCCTCCTGGCACTACGCCTTGTCCTTCAGGTGCTGGCTCAGAAACAATTAAGGCTCCGCGGTCAGTTGGCAGATTAAATCTCTCTTTTAATTCTTTGTTCAAGAGAATATATCTTACTCCTAAGAACGGCTGCCTTATTCTGCCGTACTTTTTAAGATCTTTTAAAGCTTTGCTAGCATTGTTGATTGGTAGGGCAAAACCAATATTCTCAGCCAAAAAGACCATGGCTGTGTTAATGCCAATTACCTTGCCTTCAGTGTTAAGTAAGGGGCCGCCAGAGTTACCAGGATTAATAGCAGCATCTGTCTGGATAAGGCCTCTTAGTTTTGTTGTTTTTTTTGTCATAGCATCGCCAGCCATAATTTCTCGCGACAGTCCCGAAACTACGCCAACCGAAACAGTATTTCTGAATGTTCCCAAGGCATTGCCAATGGCAATAGCTGTTTGACCAAGTTTAAGCCTTGAAGAGTCACCAAGCTCAATGATTGGCAATCCTTTTTCTTTTATCTTTAATATAGCTACGTCATTAATCGGGTCTTTGGCTATAACTTGGGCTGGGTATTTTTTCTCATCACCGAGTATAACCACGTATTCAGCCTGAGGGTCGACGACTACATGGCGGTTGGTCAAAATAGTACCTGAAGAGTCAACAATAAAGCCTGAACCGCCCCCTGTTTTTATTTTTTTCTTGCCCTTAGGTATCATAAAGAATTGCTTAAGCCCAAAAGGAGAGCGCGGACCAAATGGCATACCTTTGGCTGGCGGTACTCCAAAAGGAGCCTCAAACACCGGCAAAAGCTTAGAAACAGTAATACTAACTACTGCTGGTAAAACTTTCTGTACTACTTTAGGGATTGAAGAATTTTTCATATATTTCTCCATACAAATATATTCTATCATAGCATTGTCAAGAAGTAAAAACTTTGTTAATATTTATATATAGTTTTGCCCCTATAGCTCAATGGATAGAGCACCACACTCCTAACGTGGGGATCCAGGTCCGACTCCTGGTAGGGGCACCACGGGCCCGTGGTATAGGGGTAACACGTATCCATGGCATGGATAAGTCCGGGGTTCGATTCCCCGCGGGTCCACACATTGTTCGAGGTTTAGCCTCGAACAATTTTGTTTGTCTTTTTGACATTTGGGGTGTAAAATGATACAAATATAGGTCATTTGGAGGAGTCGCATAACGGCTATTGCACCAGTTTCGAAAACTGGCGCCTCGCAAGAGGCATGTAGGTTCGAGTCCTGCCTCCTCCGCCATGATTAAATTTTTCAAGAAAACTAAAAAAACACCAGAGAATTTAAAAGAGATTTTAGAGCACCTGAGGAGACTGGAAGAAAGCAATAAGAAAGTTGCTCGTGATTTAGAGAATTTTAAGAAGCACAGTAAAAAGACTTTGCAGAAAGTAGGCATGGTTAGGTTTAATCCCTTTAAAGAAATGGGAGGAGAACAAAGCTTCGTCGTTGCTCTGCTTGATGCTGACAACAATGGTTTTGTCATTAGTTCTCTTTATGGACAGGAATCAAGCCGTGTTTATGCTAAGCCAATTGCCAATGGTGGGTCTTCCTACTCATTATCAAAAGAAGAAGAAGAAGCAGTTACCAAGGCTATGGGAAATAATTATGAAAGAAGCAATTAAGAAACAAAAAGAAAAGTTGCAATCACGACCACCAGTAGTGGTCGTTTTAGGCCATGTTGATCACGGTAAGTCTTCAATCTTGGAAGCCATTAAAGACCTGAAGATTACCGAGAAAGAATCAGGCGGCATTACCCAGCACATTGGTGCTTATGAAATTGAACACCAGGGGAAAAAGATCACTTTTATTGATACGCCAGGCCATGAGGCTTTTTCAGGCATGAGGATGAGAGGCGCTAAAGTAGCAGATATTGCTATTTTAGTTGTAGCAGCTGAAGAAGGTATAAAACCGCAGACCAAAGAAGCTATTTCCCATATTAAGAAATCAGGATTGCCTATGATTGTTGCCATTAACAAAATAGATAAGCCTGAAGCTAATCCAGAAAAGGTTAAAAGAGAACTGTCTCAAGAGGATATCCCAGTTGAATCAATGGGCGGCAAAGTGCCTTCAGTTGAAGTTTCAGCTAAAACCAAACAAGGCATACCAGAACTTTTAGAGATTATTTTACTAGTTGCTGAAATGGAGGATCTAAAGGGAGACGTCAAAAAACCTGGCGAAGGCTTGGTTATTGAAGCTTACTTAGATAGTAAGAGAGGACCAACTGCCACCTTGCTTTTAAAAGACGGTTTTTTAAAGAAAGGAGATATTGTTGGTACAAGGTCTACTTTCGGCAAGGTTAAAATCTTAGAGAATTTTCAAGGAGAGCAGATAGACCGAGCTCTGCCTTCCATGCCTTGTATTATTATCGGGCTGAGCAAAGTACCCGGAGCGGGGGAAAAGTTCGAGGTTTATTCAGACACCGAGGCTGCTCAGAAGTACATTGAGAAAAAAGAAAGGAAAGATGAAAAAAGAGAAGTTTTTGTAATTGAGGAGGGTAAAAGAGTTTTAAATCTTATTTTAAAGGCTGATGTCCAGGGTTCTCTGGAAGTAATCGAAGATGTTTTAAAGAATCTGCCTCAGGAAAAAGTTATCTTAAGAATTTTGGAGTCAGAGGTTGGCGACGTGCAAGAAAACGATATTAAGTTAGCCAAGCCAAGCCTGGCTAAGATTTTAGCTTTTCGGGCAAAAGTCAGTCCAGCCATGTTAAAGCTTGCTCAAAGAGAGAACGTCAAGATAATGAGCTTCGATGTGATTTATGAGTTGGCTCAGGGAGTAAGAACATTGATGGAAAAATCTGTAATTCCTGAGAAAATCAGGACCGATTTGGGCAAGATGAAAACATTGATTATCTTTTTAACAGAGAGGAAGCGTCAGATTGTTGGTGGCAAAATCATTGAAGGAGAGATTAAAAAAGGCACTCAAATTGAGGTTTTCCGGAGAGAGGAATTGGTAGGCAAAGGAAGGCTGATTAACCTCCAGAAGAATAAAAAAGACATAGAGAAAGCTGGCAAGGGAGAGGAATGCGGCATTCTTTATGAAGGCAATGTCAAAATTGAAGAAGGAGATGTCTTACAAATTTATGAAACGAAATCTACGCGTCAATCAATTGATTAAAAAAGAACTGTCTCAGATTATTTTGCGGGAAGTAAGCTTTGCTAAAGGTATTTTAGTCACAGTTACCAGGGTTGACACTTCTCCTAATTTGATTCAGAGCAAAATCTATATTTCAGTTATGCCCGAAGACCAAAACAGCCAAGTTTTAAAGATTTTAGACGAGAACATTTATGATATTCAACAGTTATTGAATAAACGCTTGAATATGAGGCCGATTCCCAAGATAAAATTTGTTCAGGAGAAAAAAACAATTGAGGCAGCTAGAATTGAGGAGCTTTTAGCAAATATAAACAAGAAAAATGTCTGATTCTCTTACTGCACAATTTCAACAAATTAGCCAGTTGCTGAATAATGCTCGCAGGGTTTTGATTGCCTCTCATCAGAATCCCGATCCTGACGCAGTAGCTTCAGTGCTCTTTTTCCACCACATTTTTCAAAAGAGAAATATGGCAAGCTTGCCCTTTTTGCCGGATTTGCCGCCAAAGAATCTTAATTTTTTGCCTGGTTTTTTTGACATTAAGAATGAAGTTGATTCTTTTGAACCAGATGTTTTACTTTGTTTGGATTATGGTGATTTTAAAAGATTAAGACTGCCCGAGCATGTTCTAGATAGAAACCCTTCAATTATCACTATTGACCACCATTTGCAAAGCGACCAGAGGGGAGAAGTTAAGATTTTAGAGCCAGAGCTTTCTTCTACTACAGAGATTCTTTATCATTGGTCGAAATATGAAAATATTGAAATTGATAAAGATATTGCTACTTATCTTTTAACCGGCATATTTTCTGACAGCGGTGGCTTTCGTCATGTTTCCACAACCTCTGAAACTCTTAACATCGTAGCTGAACTTCTTTTGAAAGGAGTTTCTTTGAGTAAAATTTCTCGCCAAACCTTGGATTTCAAAAAACCCCTTAATCTCTCTCAGGCCTGGGGCCAGATTTTGTCTCGTACTCAAAAAGATGAAGAGACTGAATTGGCTTATTCCTGGATTTCAATTGATGATTTGCAGAGATTTAATGTGGCATCGGCTGACTTTGACGGCATTACCAATATTATCTCATCTGGTTCTTCTTTAAACCTAGGCCTATTCTTAGTTGAGTATGAAAAAGGTAAAGTAAAAGGCAGTTTAAGGTCCGAACCCAAGGGAGGTAGGAATGTTGCTGATATCGTCAGACCTTTAGGTGGTGGCGGTCATCCGTATTCGGCTGGTTTTCAGCAGGAAGGGACGATTGAAGAGGTCTTGAAAAAAGTGCTCAATTTGATAAGATGAACAGGTGGCCAGGTAGCCAAGTAGTAAGGCATTGGTCTGCAAAACCAATATACATGGGTGCAATTCCCGTCCTGGCCTCAAGGTTTGCCGCGGTGGCGGAATGGCATACGCGAAGGGCTTAAAACCCTTTGGGGAATTATCCCTGTGTGGGTTCGAGTCCCACCCGCGGCACAAAAAACAACCTGCATTAAATGCAGGTCTGTTTTTGTTTCCGAGTTATTAAACTTAGCTTTCTAATATTTCAACGTAGGTTTTTTTAGCGCCAAAGTTTTTAGCTTCCCAATAAGAAGGGAACCAGATATCAATGTGATAGCAGCCTTTCTTTGAATTCATTCTGTCTTCAACTACGAATATCTTGTCACCGTAAAGTTCAGGTATTTTAATTTTTGTTCCAAAAGGCAAAAGATTATTAGCTACAATTCCGTCTCTAACCCAAGTTCCAGCGGCGGTAATATATGGAGTACTATCAGTTTGTTGGACTGTTGAAGAATAGGCCGTAGCTACCATCTTTACTTTTTTGACTACTCTTGGAGAAGGAAGAGGAGACCAACCGAGCAAGCTATTCTCTTGAATAGTTAAAAGTCCGGAGATGGCTTCTTCCGGAGAGATGAGGTTTTGGGTTTGGGAGTTAAAAAGCAAAAAACCACTAACAATTAGTGCCGGAGTAATTAAGAATATGATAAGTTTTATTTTCATAAGTATCTTAAAACCCCTTTTCAGGGGTTGTATCATTTTAGTCTATTTATAAAGGAATGTCAAGCCTAATTATTCACAAGATGGAGCGGGTGAAGGGAGTTGAACCCTCTTCTCAACCTTGGCAAGGTTGCATAATAGCCGGTATACCACACCCGCACTTAAATTTTTTCTGTTATTCCTTGAATCCAGCCTTTTACTCTCCAAGTAAGTTTTGTACTATAAACATCTAAATGTAAAGTTCCGTATGGAAGAGTATTCGGATTTCTCTTTCGCTTACTTGCTTTACTTATTTGAAATTGGGGTTTTGCGAATTGAGTTTTTGATAAACCTGTGACTTTAGACCAATAAAGAGTAGCTTTCTTTGGGTCAATTTGCGGATAGAGGTGCATTTTGACTACCACCTTTTCTTTAGGTATTTTGCAAATTTCTATAAGAAATCTCATCATGATTTTAATGGCAAGAGGGTCTGAGTTACTAAATCTAAATGTATTTCGGCTTTTCTTAAAACCTTCTGCCCAATAAAACGTAGCACCAATTAATTTCAAATCTTTAGGCGATAAAGTTTTTATTTCTTTTAACGCCTTGCGTTTATATTCTTCTCTTATTTTTTCTGCTTCTTGGGAACGAATTTTACTGTGAGTTTTATTATAAGCAATAAGTCCCTTCTTTAGTGCTTCTTTTATTTTTCTTTGAATTCTATTCTGTGCGGATTTTGATAATTTAGTTTTCCTGGTCCAAGCATAAACTGTTGCTTTAGAAACTTGAAAAGTCTGAGCTAATTCTCTATAGCTCCAACCTTTTTTACGCAGTTTAATTGCTTTCTTTTTCTTCTTTAAATAAGTCGGAATTAATCGAACAGATGGTGCACCCATTATTTAATTATACTGTGCGTTCGATATTATTGTCAATATATATTGATGTGCTGGAGGCCGGAGTTGCACCGGCTACCTCGGCTTTTTCAGAGCCGCGCTCTACTACATGAGCTACTCCAGCGTATTTTTATTTTACCTCAAAACTTTATTTTTTCAATTGTGGGCACTGAGGGATTTGAACCCCCGACCTACTGCGTGTAAAGCAGTCGCGCTAGCCGCTGCGCCAAGTGCCCCTTGGTGCGGACGGTGGGACTTGAACCCACATGAGGAAAATCCCCCATGCTCCTCAAGCATGTGCGTATACCAATTCCGCCACGTCCGCATTTAATCTTGTTTTTTAGGTTCTTCAGTTTGCTCTTCAGGTTTTTCAGTCGTTTCAGTTTCTGCAGTTGCAACAGGCGCTTCTTCCACTACTGCTTCAGCAAATTCTTTTTTCTTTAACCTCGCCCTTTTCCCCTTAGCTTCTCTTAAGTAATAGAGTTTGGCTCTTCTTGCCTTGCCTCTTTTGACAATCTCCATCTTCTCTATAATAGGGGAGTGCAAGGGGAAGATCTTTTCTACGCCAATGCCTGAAGTTATTTTTCTGACAGTAATGGTTGCTGTCATACCTTTGCCGTGCTTTCTGGCGATAACCAAGCCTTCGAACACCTGAATTCTTTCTTTAGCTTCCTGTTCCTTTGAGGATTTACCCTTTTTTAGAGCTTCCTTAATTTTTTGATGAATTCTAACAGTATCACCTGGTCGGATATCAGGCAAATTAGTTTTTAACTGCGTTTTAATAAATGATTCTAATTTGGTAGGCATTGTTTTAAATTTTTTGGTAATGCTGATTCGAATTCTTTAATTTCTCCGCTGGGCAGTTCTATCCTCAAGAAACTTGAGTGGAGAAACTGTCGTGAGAGCCCTTTAGGGCAAGGTTGGTTTTTGAAGCCATACATTTTATCACCAGCAATCGGATGGCCAAGATAAGCCAGATGTACTCTTATCTGATGTTTTCTGCCTGTTTGAGGCTCAACCTCAATCAAATCATAATTTTTAAATCTTTGCAATACTTTATATTCAGTTATGGCAGTTCTTTTCCCCTTAGCCTTGGGGTCGTGAGATAAGTAAACTTTTTGTTTTCTTCTATCTTTTGGAGAACGGCCCAACAATGTTTCAATCTTGGCCTGTTTGTTTTTAAGATTGCCAACTGCTAAAGCAAGGTATTTCTTTTTTGCTTTTCTTTCTTTGAACTGTTTTTGTAAAAATTCTAAAGTTTTATCGTCTTTAGCCAGTAAAAGTACGCCTGAAGTATCTTTATCTAAACGGTGAGCTGGCTTTTCAAACTTATCAATACTGATTCCTGCTGGTTTCTTGACAACTTGAATATTCTCATCCTCATAAATTATTTCCATGTGGGCGGCACAGGACTTGAACCTGTAACCTTTTCGATGTCACCGAAACGCTCTAACCAAATTGAGCTAGCCGCCCAAGACTATTTCTTCTTTAAAATTTTGTACCAATCACCATAGCAATAAATACCTTGGAAAACAAACCCACCTCCGAATCCTAAAGCAAAAACAGGAAAGAAATTATGAATGCCAGTGATAAGTATTGCAGCAAGCGCCAACGAAGAAAGAAGCCAATGATGTAAGTGTATTTTATAATTACTGAAAGAAAATTCGACTGATTTCACTCTGACAGACAAATATTTCGCAAAAACATACCCTACTATTATTCCAAAACAGAACAATACTGAAACGTAAAGAGAGATAACTCCCGTAAAAATTGGTAAGGTAATTTTTTTAAATTTTGTTTGCATAATGTGCGCACGGCAGGACTCGAACCTGCGACCTTGGCCTTATAAGGACCCTGCTACTGCCGCTGAGCTACGTGCGCATGAGAAATTTTTTTAATCTTCGTCTTAAATATCCTCTGCCAAATCCTGTTTTGAGTTGCTTTTCACGTATTTGGGCGTCTTGTTTAGAAAGACATGCTTCAAAGTAAACAAGTTTTGGACTTCGCATTCTATAGGTAGTATGTACTTTATTTCTTTGATGTTCAAGAATTCTCTTTTTGAGATTATTTGTTAAACCAATGTAAAACTTATTTTGCTTTTTACTATATAATACGTAGACATAATACATAATTTATATTTACTGACAAGAGCTATCCGCCAAAAGCTTTGCATTTTGGCGGACCCGCCATAATGCCCGCCAAGCGGGCTTTAGGCGGGCACGCGTTTAACTTTAAAGTTCTTTATTTTAACTTTTTTAGGCTTTTCTGTTTTTCTAGCTTTGATCAGTCTTTCAAATTCTTCTTTCTCAATTGTTTCTTTCTCAACTAAAGTTTTGGCAATTTTATCTAGTAATCTTTTCCTCTTTCTTAAGATTTTTTTAGCAGTATTTTGAGCATTTTTAATAAATTTGGCCACTTCTTCATCAATCTTGGTTGCCACGCTTTCAGAATAATTTCTCTGTTCACCGATCTCTTTTCCTAAAAATACCATTTCTTCTTTTTCACCGAAGGAAATCGGCCCCAGCTTTTCTGACATGCCGTATTCTTTGACTAATTTTCTAGCTAATTCTGAGGATTTTTCTAAATCATTGGAAGCCCCGGTCGTTATCTCTCCAAAAACCAGCTTTTCAGCGCTATAGCCGCCAAGGAGTGTGGCCAATTCTGCTAGAAATTCTGTCTTTGTTTTAAGGTGTCTTTCTCTGGTCGGCAATTTCAAGGTATAGCCAGCCGCTCTGCCTCTGGCGATAATTGATATCTTTCTGATTGGTTCAGCTCCTGGCAGGGAAATGGCTACCAAGGCATGACCGGCTTCATGATAGGCTGCTACCTTCTTCTCTTTTTTAGACAAGATATGGCTTCTCCTTTCCGGACCTAAAAGAACCTTATCAATTGATTCTAATAATTCTTCCTGATAGATCTGTGGTTTGTTTCTTTTGGCAGCAAGGATAGCCGATTCATTGACCAAGTTGGCTATATCTGCTCCAGAAAAACCAGGAGTACGTTCGGCAATTTCTCTCAAGTTAACATTTAGAGCCAAAGGTTTTCCCTTAACATGGATTTTTAGAATTTCTTCTCTGTCGTTAATATCCGGTAGATCTAAAATAACCCTTCTGTCAAATCTGCCTGGCCTTAAAAGAGCTGGGTCTAAAACGTCGGGACGGTTGGTAGCAGCAACAACAATAACATTGGTGTCTCTTTCAAAACCATCCATTTCAGTTAAGATTTGATTTAAGGTTTGTTCTCTTTCGTCGTGTCCACCACCCAAGCCAGCCCCTCTCTGTCTGCCAACAGCATCTAATTCATCAATAAAGATAATAGCTGGAGCTGTTTTCTTGGCAGTAGCAAACAAATCTCTTACCCTGGAAGCTCCTACTCCTACGAACATCTCGACAAATTCTGAACCTGAAATATGGAAGAAAGGAACATGGGCTTCACCAGCTACTGCTCTGGCTAATAACGTTTTTCCTGTTCCCGGCGGTCCCATTAATAGAACCCCTCTGGGGATTCTCGCTCCCATATTTAGGAATTTCTTCGGGTTTTTAAGGAAATCTACCACTTCCTCTAATTCTTCCTTAGCTTCTAGTAAACCAGCTACATCCTTGAAAGTTATTCTTTCTTTAGGATGGCCTTCGGCACCAAAAAGCCTGGCCCTGGCTTTAGAAAAGTTAAAAGCTTGCATGGCACCTGATTTAGCTTGTCGGAAAATAAACCAGAAGAAAAGTCCAAAGATTAATAAGGGAAATAGTAATAAAGAAATAGGGCCTAGCCAGAACATTATTCCTCTTTCTTCTTTTGATTCAACCTCAACGCTTTTAAGAAATTCTTGGTCTATTCCGTAATTGATCAAAGATTGGGAAAGGGCTGATTCTATTTCCTTTTTTGTTTTTGCTTTTGCGTCATCTTGATAGGTAATATCTACATTGTTCCCGGAAATAACTATCTTTTTTACTTTGCCCTGGTTAATATCTTCAACCAACTGACTTAGAGAAATCTCTTGTTCTTCTTCAAAAGGATTGGCGAACATAGCAAAAATACCTGAGATAATCAGAAAGATTAGCAAAACAAAAACAAAGTTCTTAATTAAGTATTTCATTTGATACGCTTTTACTATAGCAAAATTTTCCCAAAAATCAAGGATTAAGAAAAGATGGCCTAGTCGTATGTTAGTACAACAAGGCCATCGATTTAAAGTCCTATCTTTTCTTCCATTGTGAAACTAGCCCACTTGGAATTCGCGATAGGGTTCCGTGAACGATTCCGACAATCTGTCTGGGAAACAGCCGGGTAAATTCATCCTCCGCTAGTTCGTGCGTTCGGCTGCCATTCAGGATCAGTTTTTTGAAATCGTGGAGATACCAGACGTCCTTGTTTAAGGTGCTGACTCCTCGCACTCTGGCTTCTGTCTCGTTGAGAGCTAGCAATACCTTATCAAGATAGAGGGGGATATCTCTGTTTACTGGAATTCCTGTGTAGAATCCTCTGCTTCCTTTGCGTTTGGTCCAAATGACTACGTCTGCTCTTTCATCGAAAGCTGGGTCACGAAGTTCTGGATGCCAGAGAACAGATGTTATTTTGAGGCCGTTTCTAAGGGTGGTATACTCGGCGAATTTTTCAAGATTTAATTTATTTAAGGCATTTTGTTTCGCCTGGCCGTAAATAATCTCGAAAGCCTCAAAAACTCTCTCTTGGACTTTTTCCCAATCAATACCTCCATTTTTATTGAATTTCCGGGGCCATCCCTCAATTAGGAAATGTAGACTATCTGGTGCTAATACCTCGATGTTGTCAACAGCTGTAGCCATTTCCAGAAGCGGTTTCAAGCCAGGATCATCTAGAACGTCAAGTTTTTCTGCCATAAGGACAGCACTACAAGTTCTTCTAAATCCTTTACCGTGTTGGTCATTCAGTCCTTTACCAGTATCGAAGTGGACGACCGATGGGTCGTTTTCCGAGCCGGGTAAAGTTTCTCCGGCATTGACGAAAACAAGAGTGGCGTCTGCCATTTTAGGGACGAATTTTTTCCCTATAAAAATGCAGAGCCACGCGTCGTCATCCGGCCACTTATGAGTTACTAGTTTTTTAACTTCTGGAGATGCCGCATCCAGGGCCATTTTTACAATCAGGTCTATCAGGTTTGTTGTCTGTTTCGTGTCTGTTTTCACGTTTCCTCCTTATAAAATTTTATTCAGGAATTTAATTATTCCTGTGCTGTCCTGTTTATAGCATTTTATTTTGGATTTGTCAAGGGTAACAAAAAACAGCAGAACTCTGCTGTTTTTCCTGTTTTTTATTGATTATTTCGTTTCAAGTAGTTTTAAAGTCATGCGGTGTTCTTTGGAGTTGATCTGCAGGATTTGAAAGTTATACATTTCACCAGTCTCTAACCTTTCTTCCATTTTAGTTCGGTTGCCAAACTCAGAAATATGCACAAGTCCCTGGATTTTAGGAGAAACTTCCACAAAAGCTCCGAAAGGATTGAACTTAGTCACCTTTCCTTTGATTTTTTGCCCTTTTTTGTATTTCTTTTCAATTCCTTCCCAAGGATCTTTTTTAAGAGCTTTTAAAGACAGAGAAACTCTGCCATCTTTGGTAATTTCAATAATTTTGACTTTGACTTTTTGACCAAGTTTAACAACTTCTGCTGGATCCTCAATAATCTGCCAGTCTAATTCAGAAATATGAATTAGACCTTCTAAGTTGTCAGGCAGGATTTTAATGAAGACTCCAAAATCAACAATACCAGTGATCTCTCCCTCAACCACGTCCCCCATCTTATATTTCTTTAAGGTTTCTTTTATCTTTTTTGTTTCAGTAGCTTTTTCAGAGAAAATGAGCATTTCTTTTTTAGGGTCAAGAGTTAATATTTTAACCTCTAATTCTTTACCAACAAGCTTCTGCAGTTTAGTTAAAATCTTGGTTTTATCCGCTCCCTCAACTCTAGGATAATGCTTGGGCGAGAGCTGAGAGACAGGTAAAAAGCCCTGAAATTTTTCAGCTTCTACCAATAGACCTCCTTTGTTAGCGCCTAATATCTTGACAGTGACTGTTTCATCAGCCTCTTTCTTTTGCTGAAGCTTTTCCCAACCGAGCTCTTTTCCTGCCTGAGATAAAGACAACTCAACATAGCCATCTTCATTCTCCAGGTCAACTATTTTTAAGAAAAGCTTATCACCAATTTTAAGGCTTCTGAGAGCACTTCTGGCGTCATAGAACTCTTTACCATAAATTATCCCTGCACCCAAAGGCCCCAGATCAATGTAAACAGCCGAACGGCCCAGGCCAACAACCATACCCTGGATAATTTCACCTACTTTTGGAGGTCTGAGTAAATCATCGCTCTTATTCTCGAGAATATTTTTCATAAACACAGTATAATATAAATTTTCATAAATGGCAACAGTTGAATGAACAATAATTTCATGATATAATGAATGAATATGCATATTAATTGGCACGGACAATCATGCTTTCAAATACAGGTCAGCCGCAATAAAGGCGAGCAATGCTTTATTGTTATTGACCCGTTTGATGAAGCAACTGGTTTGAAAATCCCTTCTTTGTCAGCCGATATTTTATTGATAACTCACAGTCATCACGACCACAATAATAAAAAAGCTGTCAAGGGAAATCCTTTTTTGATTGAGGAACCAGGAGAATATGAAGTAAAAGATATTTTCATTCAGGGGATTCCTTCTTTCCACGACGAAGAGGAGGGGAAGAAAAGAGGACAAAATACTATCTATACTATTGAAGCTGAAGACATAAGGCTTTGTCATTTGGGAGATTTTGGGCAAAAAGAATTAAACTCTGACCAGCTTGAGAAGATAGGCGACATTGATATTTTAATGGTGCCAGTTGGTGGTATTTATACTATTAATTCCAAAGGCGCTGCCAAAGTTATTTCTCAAATTGAGCCCCGCTTGGTTATCCCCATGCACTATCATATTCCCAAGCTGAAAATTAAGCTGGAAACACTCGATAAGTTTTTGAAAGAAATGGGCCAGAAATCATCTCAGCCCCAGCCAAAGCTGTTAATTAAAAAGAAAGATTTGCCAACAGAAACAAAAGTAGTTGTCTTGCAACCATGAGGTTTCTAGAAAAAATACAGCGGTTGCCAGAAAAAAAAAGAAAAGTCATTCTTTGGTCAATTGTTACAGTTTTAGCTGTTTCTTTATTATTCTGGTCGCTTAATAGTTTCCAAAACAGAGTCAAAGGTTTTCAGAAAGAAGAATTTATTGAGGAATTAAACCTGCCAGAAATTGAAATACCACAAATGCCAGAGATAAATTATGGCCAATAAATCAAGCAAACAAAATAAAGATACTGAAGTCGGCTACGTAAAGCCTCGGGAGATTGTTACTGAGATGAAAGCGTCATACATTGACTATGCTATGTCAGTTATTGTGGCTCGTGCTTTGCCCGATGTCAGAGATGGTTTGAAGCCAGTTCACCGCCGCATTCTCTATACTATGCATGAGGATGGTTTGACTCATGCAGCCAAATTCAGAAAGTCAGCAACAGTGGTGGGCTCTGCACTTGGACGCTATCACCCGCATGGCGACCAGGCTGTTTATGATTCTCTGGTTCGCATGGTCCAAGATTTTTCCTTAAGATATCCTTTGATTTTAGGTCAAGGAAATTTTGGCAGTTTAGATAACGATCCGGCCGCTGCCCAGAGATACACTGAGTGCAAGATGTCAAAAATAGGGGAGGAGATGTTAAAAGATATCTCTAAAAACACAGTTAATTTTATTGATAATTATGACGGGACAAGACGCGAACCAACTGTTCTCCCATCTCCTTTGCCTCAGCTTCTTTTAAATGGTTCTTTGGGCATTGCTGTTGGCATGGCAACCAACATCCCTCCTCACAATCTTACAGAAGTGGTTGAGGCCAGTATTTATTTGCTCTCGCACCCCAAGGCCGATACCGAAGACTTATTCAAATTTGTCAAAGGGCCTGATTTTCCAACTGGTGGCATTATCTATAATCAAAAGGAAATCATTGAAGCCTATTCTCAGGGCAAAGGCGCAATTGTCACAAGGGGCAAAGCAGATATTTCAGAGAAAGAGAAAACTGGCAGAACCAGAATTGTCATTAGCGAGATTCCATATCAAGTTTTAAAATCAACCCTTATTGAACAGCTTGCCAAATTGGTGCAGGAGAAAAAGATTGTAGGTATTAGAGATATCAGAGATGAATCAGATAAAGAAGGCTTGAGAATTGTCATTGATTTGCTGAGAGATGCTTATCCCCAGAAGGTTCTCAACAGATTATATAAGTTTACTGACTTGCAAAGGACCTTTCATTTGAATATGTTAGCTTTGGTTGACGGCATTCAGCCAAGAGTTTTATCTTTGAGTGAAGTTCTGAGTTATTATTTAGAGCATCGCAAGGAAGTTGTTTTCCGGCGCACTAAATATGAATTGGAAAAAGCCAAAGAAAGAGCTCATATCTTAGAGGGGCTGCATAAGTGCTTGAGCAAAATAGATGCTGTTATCAGAACTATTAAGTCTTCTGCCAGCAGGGAGGATGCTTTAAAGAACTTAATGAAGAAATTTAAGCTGACCCAAATTCAGGCTAATGCCATTTTAGAAACCAAGCTTGCTGCTTTAGCCAAGCTTGAAAGGAAAAGGATAGAAGATGAACTAAAAGAGATGAGAGCCCGCATTAAAGAATATACAGCCATTTTGAAGAGTCCTCAGAAGATAAAAGAAGTGGTTAAAGAGGAGCTAGAGGAAGTTAAGAAAAACTTTGGCGATGAGAGAAAAACCAAGGTTAATCTGCAGAAAGTTGGCGAAATAGCTGAAGAAGACTTAATACCCCAGGAAGAAACAATCATTGCTTTAACCCAAGGAGGCTATATCAAACGAATCAACCCCTCTCTTTATAAGAAGCAGAGGAGGGGCGGAAAAGGCATGGTTGGTATGAAAACCTTGGGAGAAGATATTGTTGAGCACTTCTTAACTGCTATGACTCATGACTCTTTGCTCTTTTTCACTGATTCGGGCAAGGTTTTCCGAACCCAGGTTTATGAAATTCCTGAAGGTCAAAGAGTGGCTAAGGGCAGGGGCCTGCTTAATTTCTTAGAGCTCTCTTCTGAAGAAAAAGTCTTGTCTTTGCAGACACTGGGCAAAGAGGATATAGAACAAGGCGTAAAATACCTCGTCATGATAACTAAAAACGGTATAATTAAGAAAAGCGCTTTAGATGATTTTGAAAATATTCGCCGCTCAGGCCTCATTGCTATTTCTCTTAAGAAAGGCGATGCTTTGAAGGGCGTGCGCAAAACTACAGGTAACAATGACATTATTTTAGTAACCAATAGAGGTCAGTCCATCAGGTTTCAGGAGAAAGACGCCAGAGCTATGGGCAGGCAAGCTGCCGGAATCAGAGGGATTAGGCTGAAGAAAGGAGATGAAGTTATTGGCATGGATGTCATAGAGAGTGTAAAATTAAAAGAAAAACAATATTTATTAGTTGTTACAGAGAATGGCTATGGTAAGAGGACTGATTTGAAAGAGTACAAAAAGCAGGGTAGGGGAGGCTCGGGAATCAAAACTGCTCAAATTACCCAAAAGACTGGAAATTTAGTAGCCTCTATGGTTTTAAGTGGTCAAGAAGAAGACTTGATTGTTATTTCCCAGAAAGGCCAGGTCATTAGAACTAAAGTTGGCTCTATTGCCAAACACGGCCGAGCTACTCAAGGAGTCAGGATTATGCGGCTTGACAGTGGAGACAAAGTAGCTTCAGCTGCTTGTATATGATAAAATAAAAAAAGATGGATATAAAAAACTTACTTATTATTTTAATCGGCATTTCTATACTTACCTTATCTTCTGTTGTATTAGCGCTAGCTGCCCCTACTTTAATTTCTCCTTCAGATGGAGTAACTGTTTCTGTTACCCCCACCCTTTCTTGGCAAGCAGTGGGAGGAGCTATAGGTTATGTTCCTTGGGTAGAAGGAGAATGGTCTGTCTTTACAACCGAAACTTCAATCACTGTTCCTAGTGGAGAATTAACTGGAGGAACAACTTATTCTTGGAGAGTGAGATCTTGCTCTGATTCTCCTTGTCGGACTATTCATCCCTGGAGTGCTGCCCGAACATTCACAACTAGAGGAGAAGCTCCTTTAGTAGTACCTACCAATCCTACTCCTCGGAATGGAGCAACAAATGTTTCTTTAACCCCTACGCTTTATTGGAGTTCAGTGTCAGGCGCGAAAGCTTATGTTGCAAATATATATGGTGAATGGTCTGGTATTACAAGAAGCACTTCAATCACTGTTCCTGCTGGAGAATTAAGCGAAGGCATAACTTATTCTTGGAGAGTAAGAGCTTGCTCTGATGTCGAATGTCGTGAGCCACCCTACAATTGGAGCATTACTTGGACATTTACTACTAAAAAAGCAGAAGTGGAAGAGGAAGAACAAGTTCCTTGTGCGGAAAGAGGAGAAAGTTGTTCTAGAAACAGCGATTGTTGTCGTCCTCAGCTTTATAATTATCAAAGGCAAATGCTTTGTTCTTCTAATAATCTTTGTTATGACCCTAGTTTAGATCTTTCTGTAAATCAAATTTGTTATCATGATAGCGAATGTAAGTCTGGAAATTGTACCAATAATAAATGTGCCGCTGTCATAGAAGATACTTCTAGCGATAATGGGGCCGGAGCCAATTATAATAATAGCAACAAAGGAGGTTCTGATTACAGCGGTGGCATATTCAAACTTGAAAATCCTTTGGAGCACGACACTTTTGAAGAGATATTAGGGGCGATTAGTTTGTTTCTTTTTCAAATTGGTATGGCCTTAGCGCCGCTGATGTTAGTCGTTGCTGGGTTTATGTATGTTACTTCTGCTGGAAGCCCCACAAGAGTGCAAACAGCTCAAAGAATAGCTTTGTACACTGTAATTGGCTTAGCCATAATTTTACTTGCTTCAGGCCTAATCGCTGTGTTAAAATCAATAATAGGATACCAAGGTTAAAAGGTCGAAACTTATCTAAAAACACAAATTCAACATGAAAAAAGTTTTACCAGCATTAGTTTTAATAAGTTTGTTAGCTGCACCAGTTATGGGATTAGCTGCCGAAGGTGACGAGCCGACACAACTTCCAGATACCAAGATTACGACTATGGGAGGCCTTGTTGGTTTAGTTAAAACTATAGGTGCTTGGATTTTTACAGCTTTATTAGCCGTAGCAGCAATATTTCTGGTTGTGGCTGGTTTTATGTGGGTGACAGCCGGGGGCAATGTGGAACAGACAACTAAAGCTAGACAGATGCTGATTAACGCCTTGATTGGCTTGGCGATTGCTTTGGGGACAAGAGGATTAATAGCGATAATTGAAGGCCTTTTGGGAACTGGAGGCGTTGCAGGCTAAAATATTTTAAGATTTAAACTAATTTAGATCAGCCCTCTCTCAGGGAGGGTTGATTTTATTAGGAAAAAGAGCTAAAATTAAAAAGCGCGGACGTAGCCGAACTGGTATAGGCGTACGGCTTAGAACCGTATGGGGAAACCCGTGTGGGTTCGACTCCCACCGTCCGCATAATCAAAAAACAGGGGTCAGACCTCTGTTTTTACTTTTTTACTCTTCTTGTTTGACGGTGATTTTTCTTTTTCTCTCTTGGTGAAGTTTGGGTATTGTTAATGTTAAAACTCCATCTTTCATACTGGCTTTAGCTCTGGAGCCGTCTACTTTTTCAGGTAGAATTACTTTTCTGGCAAATGATCCCCAGTAGCACTCCTGATAGAAATATTTTTTTCCTTCTTTCTCAATTTTATTCTCCCTAGTTCCTCTGACGGTTACCATATCACTTTCAATAGAGATATCTAAATCTTCAGCCTTAACACCACCAATAGTTGACTGGACAATAATATCTCCATTTGTTTCATAGACATCAATAGCTAGTTCTCCTTCTGTTTGAGGTTCTTCTTTTAGTTCGAGTTTAGCTTCGGGCTTAAGTTCGGCTTTTTCAACCTTTATCTTTTTTACTTTCTTCTTTTTTTTCTTTGGTTCCTCTTTTTCTTCAACCTCCATGCTCCCTTTTAATTTATCAAGAAAACCCATAATTATATCTCTCTAATTTTACAAATGCTTTTTAATTTTTTGACCTTTTTAAATCCCAAAGAAACAAATATA
>Ga0268279_1000610_pt1 | contig 21934 bp, 15 predicted proteins | sample saktaG_6_FD_190142 | JGI IMG/M metagenome (GOLD analysis project Ga0268279, IMG submission 190142) | Saline water microbial communities from Sakinaw Lake, British Columbia, Canada - sak_2010_1_5_80m | ecosystem: Environmental > Aquatic > Non-marine Saline and Alkaline > Saline ...
ACGCAAGAGACTGTTTCAACCTCAATATAATTTCCGATTGGACTGATGTAAAACAAGAAGGGAATGCTCGTTTGCAGAGTTCTAAAACCTGGGGTTCCCTCCTCTGTGTCCTCTGCGGTTAAATTATTTCAATTCTCAAACGAAAGTGATTCTAACATGACTATTTCATATCACTTGAAAAATCGACAGTGCCTGCCAGTTTCTGCCCGAGGGAGTAGGCTTTGTGCATAATTATTTCATCACGACGAATTATTCCTTTTTCAAAAAAACCACTCAAGGGTAATTTCTCCAGCGTTTGATAACCGAGTGCTTCAAGAGGTCTTGACATTGCTTCTATTGCAAATCCGGTTTCTTTTGGGTCCGTCTGCTCACATATCGAAAAAATAAGAGATTTACGTTCTTTGTCCGAAAGCCGTGAACGATATTTCCTTGGACGATCATCGGAAAATTCGTAATACGGGTATAATCGGTCGATAAAGGATTTCATCAGGCTTGTTATATTATAGTTGTAGACGGGTGATCCAAGGATTATTATCTCAGTTTCTTCAATTTTTGGATAAAGAAGATTCATTCCGTCATTAAAGCGGGAACACGTGAGATCTTTTCTACATTTCTCACACCCTATACAGGGATTAATCGTATAGTCCCGAAGGAAAATAGCTTCTGTTTCGATGTCGTGTTCACTTGCACCGAGAAGAATTTCCTTAAGTATTATATCGGTATTTCCACCTTTTCTCGGACTCCCGCTTATGCCAGTTATTTTCATGATTAATTTTTTTGGAGAAGAATTATCGTTGTTAGTTACTATTCATGCTTGTCTTTGAATTGTCCCTTCAATAGATCTACAATAAGGAATATTACTGGTTATTTATTTGCTATCTCTCCATATATTAGGATGCAGCGATGTTTTATATGTGGGTATTCAATCTGGTCTACCTGACAGCATAAGGTTCTTGCAAAATATGATGCGTTTGCTTCTGACTCGAAAAACCGGTATGCATTTGCAGATATAAGAATCTGATGTTCATCAAAGATGTAATAAGGTGGAAAAAGTGAGAAAAATGAGACATATCATATCAGGGCAGCAAAAATGTATATCATTCCGTTGCATCGACAATTTCTGCATCGGATGCATTCTTTTTAACACTTTCAATCCCTTTCAGGCAGGATTGCCTGGATCCGTATCCCTGACCCGTTGCAATAATTTCTCCATTCCCTGCTTTTAGTCTGAACCTGAATTTTCCAGAAGCATCCTCATATACTTCAAATTTCCCGTATGTCATATTATTTTATATAGATAATCTTCTATTTAAATTTTGTTCCTATTTTATATTAAGTGGTGTTACTAATATCTGTCTATTGGCTTCTTATAGGAAAGAAAGACGCAGAGTTGCGAAAAATAGTACATTATCCTGCTATAAAAATAGCAATATGACTGCTGCAGAGGTCATATAGTCTGAAAACATGGGCTGCATTATGCAGCTGATTCAGCCCCCCCATATTCTGATTACATTGCCATTAAAAAAAATTGAATTGCAAAAGTTGAGTGCAGTTTCTGGTTTTCAGAGATGTATTAGATTAAAAAAAAGAGAATTAACAATTGTTATTACTCGAACGTTGTATATACTAGCTAAATAGAGTATTGGTAGAAATTGTAATATTTCTTACGGATAAGAACAATGTAATTATTCATGGAGGATTGTTAGATGATAAGACTTCAAAAAGAAGATATAATAAAGATATTAACTTCCAACAGGGTTGTTGACATTGAAACTCTTCAAAAACCAGAAATTTCAATAGAAAATGTTATTCAATATCTTGCCAGATACAAATTACCTGTTCCAGAGTCTTTTTATCGTGAGATTGCTCAGATTTATGAGCTGACATACATTGATTACGATGTTCTCCTCTCAATGAGCCGAAAAGCAGTTGAATTTTCACCTGAATGTGGTCTTTCTTCATCATATGTCTGCAAATTTGAGCATTTGGTGTTTCCCCTTCAGGAGACAGATGAATATCTGCATATCGCTACTGCAAATCCATTTCAGGATGATTTGTTCGACAGATTGAAGACTGATACTGGCAAATCCATTAGAATATCCATTGCATCAATATCAGCGATACAGACTGCGGTGGATATTGGATATAAGTCGGTTCACAGTTACAGTGCGTTATCTGAACTCTATGAAAGGAACCCTGATGAATCAGCATACAAGATCTTAATTCCCTGGCACCGGGCGATGGTAGTTGTACTGGCACTTGCAGTTATTCTCCTTCTTGTATATGATCTGTTCTGGGGTGCTTTTTTCCTCTTTACACTCATAAATATCTCGTATTTCATCATTAATCCTGTCAAATTTTATATTTCCCTTCGGGGGATGACCGGGACCGATCGGATGTTATATGTATCAGATAAAGAAGTTGCACATTTGCATGATGAAGATCTGCCGATATATACCATCCTTGTGCCACTCTACCATGAGAAGGATATGCTCCCTCATATCCTAAAAAATATTCATTCTCTTGATTATCCCAAGAATAAGATGGATGTCAAGATCCTGATGGAAGAAAACGATTCTGATACTCTGGAACAGGCTAGAAAATTGGGATTATTTGGAAATATACAAGAAGTAATTGAACCTTATACCACTGAAGAATACCGGGATTTTTTAAGTATTTTTACGCCGGTAATCATTCCGAGTGCTGAAATACAGACAAAACCACGTGCCTGTTCATACGGACTTCTCCGTTCACGTGGTGAGCTCGTAGTCATCTATGATGCAGAAGATTATCCTGACAGGGATCAGCTCAAAAAAGTAGCTGCAGCTTTTGCAAAGCAGGAGGAAACTTGTATTAGCATTCAATGTAAACTTAATTTTTATAATCCAAGAAAAAACATTCTCACCCGGTGGTTTACAATTGAGTATTCGTATTGGTATGATTTCTATTTACAGGGACTTGACAAAGTGAATGCACCGATACCTCTTGGAGGAACGAGTAACCATTTTCGTGCAGTCCCTTTACAAGAGATCGGTGCATGGGATCCATATAATGTCACTGAAGATGCCGATTTGGGTATGCGGATTGCGAGAAAGGGATACACAACTGGCATAATAAATTCACACACCTATGAAGAGGCGGTGAGCAGTCCTAAATCCTGGATACGGCAGCGTTCCCGCTGGGTGAAAGGATTTATTGTGACCTGGTTTGTCCACATGCGTCATCCGGTTCAGTTGATTAAAGATTTAGGCTGGAAGAAATTTTTCCTTTTTCATCTAACCTTTGGTGGCAATTTTTATATGCCATTATGTAATCCGTTATTATGGTTTGTTTTTATTCTGGGTTTTATTATTCCGTCGTTTTTTATTTCCTGGTTTGATTTTTGGCCTTTTGCAGTAATAGCTGTATTCAATCTGCTTATTGGCAACATTGTATATCTGACACTTGCTCTCATTGCAACATGGAAAGAGAAACAGTATGATTTACTCTTACTTTCTCTTTTCTCTCCAATTTATTGGATACTAATCAGTATCGGTGCCTGGAAAGGGATGCTCCAGTTGTTGGTTAATCCCTATAAATGGGAAAAGACTGAGCATGGAAATACGTTCATTGATGAAGAACTTATTATGAATGCCCCGTCGCGGGATATTGCCCGTCCTGTTACCAGTATTCATGTCGATGATCCCTCGATTAATACTGGAAAAACCAGTGTAACTTCCTTACAGGTGGGTATATCAATATTTCTTACGGTGATACTGGTAGTTGCAGTAGCCATACTCTTTGGTGCTATTGAGTATGAACCGATAAGTAGTCACGTAACTTTTGATAAGATTCCAGGATTCAATCAGGTTATCGCTCCATTTCAGGATAAAGAGTCAAAATCATTACTAAATATTGATAACATCCCACTTCCGGAATCCATCAGAAGAAATGATCAGGAAACGACTGCTCTATCCGGGACAGGTACGCTAACAGTCCCATTACCAGGGTTTATCCAGAAAAATGGGATTCTTCTCGGATATCAGAAAGGAGAGCCAGAGGATATTGTTGTGTATCTACAGGAGCCAATGACCAGTGCCACAGAGAGATATGATATTGAAGTAACCTATCCTGATGGTCATAAAACCAGAACATCAGATATTATCTCTCCTCAAATGGTCTCATTCCCTGCAACTTCGGGTGATGATTTGGTTATTATATTAAAACGGTATTCGTCTGGAGCGAATGTTCCAATATTTGAAGGGATAATGTGATTCGAAAAGAATAAAATGATAATTTCAATACGATACTGTTTGCATTTGTTTGAAATGTAGTATAATCTCTATTTTTTTCATTGGTAATATCAATTGATGAATAATGATTTGAAGAACAAATTTTTTGAATTCAAAATTAAAAAATAGAACTAAATTAAACGATATTTATTTATATTTTTTTTTAAATCTAATCCAATATTCAAGTCACATTTTTAACCGATATCGGGGTCAGGTAATTGCGCATCCTGAACACACGCCACAGGAACTGCTTGCAAACTGATCGGTCAGGTTATAGAGAAAGATTGCCTGATCACTATGACCAGTCTCAGAGAGTGCAGCTGCCAACATCCGGGTAAATTCTGAATTAGCTGGATCAATACTGTGTGCTCGTTCAAATGACATTCGTGCTTCTTCATAGGATCCTGTTTCAAATGCACTTTTCCCAGCATAGTACCATCCCCAATCATTACACGGTGTCATGATAAGGGCAGCTTTAAAATTCGGAATAGCATCTTTGTATCGTGTCATATTATAGAGACACGTTCCTTTCTTGAAATAGGCCCACGATATAGTGTTGTCAAGTTCATATGCCCGTGTCAGGAATGGTAGTGCATAAGAACACTGTCCGGTTTCTGCAAGTATGTTGCCACGATGGTAATATGCCCACCCATTATTTGGATCGAGGAGGATTGCACGGTCAAAACTACATAATGCTTCATCATACCTGAAAAGTTCATATAAAACAAGCCCCCGGTAATACCAGGCACTTGCAAAGAGGGGATCGCGTTCAAGAGCGGCATTAAAATCATCAAGTGCCGATGTAAATTCCTGATTATTATACAATAACACACCCCGGTAATAATATGGCATTGAATCAGTTGGATCTGCTACAATATCAGCTGCAAGGGTGACAGGATTGCGGGTATCTGGTGAGATTGCATATAAAATCTCATTTCTAAGGTTGATATACCTGTCATTGGTTGGATTTGATTCAAGAGCCCGATCGATAAATTGTATAGCTTCAGCGTCATTTTCTATTGCATGCAGACTTATAGCTCCCTGATACCATGCATCAGGATTGCAGGGCTGCATAGTGACACTCGTATTCAGCCGAAGGATGGCATCGTTAAATTCTCCTGCTGAATTAAGAAGTGTTCCATATCTGAATTGTACATAGGCATTTTCTGGATCACGTAGTTCTGCCTCCTTATATTGTGCTAGTGCCTCTTGTTTATGGTTTAGGGATTCAAACGTGTATGCCAGTTCTGCATATGTACCGGCATTCTGGGGATCTAATTGCACAGTTTTTTCTAGTGCTTCACGAGCTTTCTGATAAAATCCCAGGTTTCGAAGACTGCTCCCTTTAAAGTAATAAGCCCATGAATTGGTCATGTCAAGTCGGATTGCTTCCTCAAAGAAGGGAATTGCCTCGTTATATAAACCGGTATCATACAGTACTCTTCCGGCATTAAACTGAGACCAGGTATCAGTTGGATCCATCAGGAGTGCCCGCCCTGCTGAGAGGTACTGATTGATGGTATCTTTCGTATCAGTCAATCGCTGATATCCAGAATGGGCATCAGGTTGAAGGGGATTATAGAGTAACACCTGTCGATAGTCTTTTTTAGCTTTTTCTTTATCTCCTGTTCGTTCGTATGCTTCTGCCCGAATCAGATAAGCATCTGAATAGTCTGGGTCCATGGTGATTGCCCGACTGGCAGCGGTTATAGCATTTTCGTATTCACTAAATTGCAGATACAGTGTTGATGCATAATACCAGACATCGGGGTCATTGGGTCTTTCTGATGTAATATTATCCAGTACACTCTGAACTGCATGGATATCGGATCCCTCAAATAAGAGTCCAAGATCAGTACTGGTAATGAGTTGGTAAGCACAGGCAGTCCCTGACCATGTGCACAAGCTTATAATCAGGATAAAAAAATAATATAAATGCCTCATATGCAATATATCAGTGGTATGTATAATAAATTTATCTTATATTTAAAAATAGGGTATGTAAATCTTATAATATGATGATAATCCAGAAAAGCTGGTTTATTGTATGATCTCCACCAGGGGAATCATTTCGTCAGTGGCAGATACCGATTTTAAAAGTAAATACCTCAAAAGATTCCAAGGTTGAAAAACAGTTCTCTTCTATGAGCAATAACTCAAGAGAGCTATCTATGATAACACGTTGGTGTAATACACTCAAAAAAGCCAATACACGAAATCAGACAAATTGTAGCACGTGAACAGATATGCTCTAGTTCGTTAAAAAAAGGATAGGTATTAGTATCTTCTCCGGTTGCCGCCGCCACCGCTGCCGCCGTAGCCACCGCTACCACCACTGTTGAATTCACGGCGTGGCTGCATTGGGCGAGCTTCATCAATACGAAGGTTTCTTCCTTCATAAACGGACTCATTAAGAGCGTCCATTGCTGCCTGGGCTTCCTCAGAAGTTCCCATCTCAACAAATCCAAAGCCTTTCTGTTCGATAATTTTGACACTCTCAACTTCGCCATACTTTGAGAACAATTCTCCAAGCTGGGTTTCATTAACGGAATACGTCAGATTTCCGACGTATAATCTCTTTCCTTCCATAATACGTTCACTGATTCTTTTTACATCGCTGGTCGCTTATAACTTTAGAGATTATATGCTACCGTATTACCGAAAACAGCCTGAAAAACTCTTACCCGTTTATGACGGATATCGTTTAAAAAGTCCTTTTCACAATAATAGTGGATGTGTATACTTAATAATACGTTTTACTATATATAGCAATCTCTACTTGTATCAGAAATCTATCTTCATTATAAGAGATAATGAATACATGATATAGGAAGAATGATATGAGGTGCGATGATCTTATAGTCTTTTAATCTCTCTAAAAAACGAATTTGTGACACATAGAGTACTCAAATCAATTCATCGATCTCCTGGATGTACATGTCATACTGATATCATAAATGCATGTAATGTGCTTATGATAATGTCAGGATTTTTCTGTATTCGCATTCCGTGATTTAAATATGATATGCTCCATGATAAAGGCACTAAGAACACCCGGTACAAATCCATTTCCACATATTGGTTGGGCCAGATATGGAAGAGTGGCTATTATCTCCTGTGGGAGAAATGCCATCATCGTTCCGAATAGGATGGGAAGACCAATGATAAGGCCATCTTCAAGCTGAAATGTATGTTTTTGATCTCCTTCGATAGCAACGATAAGAGCAGCTGCAAACTGCGATGTCATAATAAACAGGAGCATGCAACCAATGACAACTGGTGGAATCAGCAGAAGGTTTGCAATGATAAACGGGGACATACTACAGAGTATAACAATACCGGCTGCTGGAAAGAGAGGGTAGCGTGACGCTGAGCCGGTTGCAAGAATCATCCCTGCAGAGAGCGAATAATTAACTCCCCCGATGACACCAAACAGCCCGGAAAGGATATTTGTAATACCTGTGACAAATACCCCTTTTTGAGTCCTTTCTTTCATATGTTCAACGAGAAACAGAGGTTCTAATGACTGTATCGCACCAATATCATTCATCAGAAGGGCAATATAACAAAAGAAGAATGCGATAATGACACCAATATCAATGGTCAAAGGCAGGATTGGATCAATAGCAAATACCGCAAAGATTTCGTATGTTCCCGGAACCGGTATTATTGGAAAGATGAAACTATAACTGATGAATCCAAGAATTAGAGACCATATGACCATGGTTGCATTCCAAAGTCCTTTCAACGTTCGATACAGTAAAAAAATGACAAGAATAAAACAAAAAGCAAAGACGATGTTTGCTCCGATGCCTCCTCCATTACGGGGACTGGTAATCAGATTGAGAATCGTTGGTATGAGTGAGAATGAGATTAGTAAAAGAATGGCTGCAATAATTCGTGATGTAAAAAAATGCCTGACGTGTTCTATGATTCCTGATGCAGCAAGGATGGTAAGAACCACTCCCCCAAGAAAAATTGCCGTATAGGTAGCTGCCGGGTCATGACTCTGGCTGGCAAGGATTCCAATTAAGAGAACAGCTGCCGGTCCAGCAAAAAGAGGCATCTTATGCCCAAAACATGCCTGAAGAGCAAGACCAATACCAGATATAAAAAATAGTTTCTGAATATAGCCAATCTGGTCATGTGGATTCTGAAAATATATCTGTCCGATGATCAATCCAAAGATAAGAACAAAAGCAATGACAATTGCTGCCCATTGAAATCCATGGATACAATAGCGAATTATTTGTCCACGGTGATTATATGGCATAATGTGTAGTATCCCCGATAATTGAGGGTAATGTTTACCTTTTTATATTGAAATAGAATGTGAAAAGATCCTGTATGTTCTGATTTATCTGTAAGGTAAGGTTTTATTGATACGATAGAATCGCAATGCAGAATCCTATAAAATCGAAAAAATAGATGGCATTTCTTTCTTCTGTCAGGATATCTGATGGGTATATAGTACCAGTATAAAAGGAGTAGATATACAATGATGGAAAATCAGACTTCTCTCCGAAGAAGCAAAAGCTGGCAGAAATCGTTTTTTATATGAATAATAACATGAGCAATCGTATCAAGGAGAACTGAAATCATAATCCGATCATGATTTAAAATCCTGTTATAACGTGTGTATTTATGGGAATATACGTTACCAATGATCAAGAGATTGTGTTCATGTAAAATTTTCTGTAGATTCTTTTGATTACGGGAGAAATAAAAAAAGGCAATGAGGAGCTATATTGGATTCACCTTAAAAAGATTCGTTTTCATATCAAAATTGTTAATTCCTCAAAGGTATTGAACAATCAATAGGTATTTTATGATTATAGGAAGCTTATGTTTTTTTATAATTTGAAATACCCTGCAAATAGCAATTTAGCTTCACTTGATTTATATTTTGCAATTATCAATTTTTTATAATAGTCTGTTCTTTAAATGAAATGCTCATAATCTCTTTAATGAAACAAAAACCTAGCGATACATTCTTCTCTGTATGCACCAATATAATATATGTTTATGGAGTTGATTAGATAGCCAATCCACATGTCCCTAAGAAGCCTATTGGTGATGAACCAATCCGTGTACGATTACCAAAGAAGTATGCTGGTGAACAGTTTGCCTGTGCAGAATTGATGCTTGGGGCGTATCATATCAGAGTCAAATGTTCAGATGGCGTAACTCGTATGGGTAGGATTAAAGGAAAAATCAAGAAAAGAGCTTGGATACGGGAAGGGGATATTGTTATCGTGACTCCTTGGAGTTTTCAGGATGAGAAATGTGATATTTCATATCGATACACACCGCCTCAGAAAGACTGGTTAAGGAAAAACCAGTATCTGAAATAATTCTTTTGTCCTTCTGTTTTTAAACATTTTACTGATTCTATTAATATAGCGAATGTAATTTTGAAAAAAATGATGTTCCTATAGAAATCATAGAAGTGATCTATTTCAATAGTCTTATCTTTTGGATTCTTTTAACGTTAAAAATTCGTTTATTACTCAAAAACTGGTACCAGGTATGTTTTTTTAAGTTCTTCTGAAGTAAGAGGGGGGACACTTATTGTACCGGATAAAATGTGTTGTGAGATTCGTTTATCTGCACTCTTGAGGATCTGGACCAGCATGCCTGAATAGGAGATATTGGCAATTGCTGCCATTTTTGCGAGATGTCCATCCCAGCACCAGCCAGGGTTTGGATTTACTTCAAGAAGACGAGGTGTACCGTTTTGATCAAGCCGCCAGTCAAATCGGGCATAATCACGACATCCGAGTCTTCCAAACAGTTTTTGACAGCAGGCTCCGAGAAATCGCTGTACATCTTCTGAAAGGAGTGCAGGAACAGATTCAATCTGTGCATATGCAGAATCAGGATCCCATTTTGCTTCGTATCCACAAATTTTTGGAAGAGTGGGAGGAAGTAACGAATAATCTTCCTCAATCATGGGTAATATAAAACATGAATTAGGGAAATTTCCAATAATTCCGACACTGATATCTTTGCCTGGTAGGAATTCCTCAATGAGGATAGAAGTATCAGAACCAGTCATTGTTCTGACCCGGTTAATTGCATTTTCCAATCTGGTAATATCATAACAGACACTCTCCTGAGTAATTCCAAAACTAGAATCCCCAAAATTAGGCTTGACTATCACAGGAAACCTGATGGGAAATTCAATAAATAAACTGTCACCAGGATTTATCATAAATGCCTGTGGAACCGGAATATCCAGTTCTTTTGCGATCCCTCTTACCAGCGATTTATCATAACAATATGCCAGGCACTGGGGAGTGCCTCCGGTATAAGGTATAGCAAGCATCTCAAGTAATGCCGGGATGTGGAGTTCCATTAAAGGCTCGTTTTTGTATCCCTCGTCACATAGGTTGAAGACAAAATCTATTTTTGTCTTTTTATATTGGAGATATCTTGCCAGTCCGGCGTGATTGTCAATATAGGCAAATGAATATCCGGGAATAGTGGCAAGAGCCTCTTTTAACTGATTAATAGTATAATAGTCATCTTCATCAAATATGCAGGCAGGTTTTATCCTGTCAGCAAGCTGGGGATCACCCAACAGCACAGTTACATTTTTCGTTTTCTTAGGTCTGGATAATTTTGACCACTTTTTCTGTACAGATGCAGTCACGACGAGCCGACGTTTCATCATCCCGGGATCCTGATTACGTTGTGATTCGGCAATGATGGGTTCATGGAACGTAATTGAACTAAAAACGCATTTGGTAAGAATTTTTTCAAGATTTTCAGGGGAATACAATCGTTCTGCGTAAAATTGATCTGCCATCACCCCGTTTTTGACGTGAGTGATTACTTCACGGGTTATGAGACGCTCTTTATTCTCTGAAAGACACCGTTCTCTGCAGACAAAAAAATTCTGGTCGATCCACTCCCAGCTTCGCGGAACATAATTGTTACGAAGAAAGGCACCATCAGGAATATCAAGGAGAAGTTTCCCTCCGGGTTTAAGCACGCGAAAAGCTTCCTGTAGCACTTTTTCGTCATCAATATGAGATTCAAAATAACCAAAACTATTTCCCAAAATGATGATGTAATCAAATGTATCAGCAGCATATGGTAAAAGACGTGCATCTCCTTCCCGTAAATGAATGGAAAAACCTTCAGCCCGATTGTTTTTTCGTGCCCGGGTGATAAGATAATGAGAACGATCCAGTCCGTATATCTGAACAAAACCTCTTCTTGCCAGTTCAAGTGAGTGTCTTCCCTGACCACAGCAGAGATCCAGTATCACATCGGTTTTTTCCGGGTTGAGAATTGATGTACAGATATCTATCTCATTACGCGTGATATCATTATCAGCAACCAAATCCCCGTCAGTGCGCAGATAATTTGCATTAAATAGTTCACGCCACCAATCAGCCTTTACGTAACTCTCAAGACTCTCTACAGGGCCCAAAAATGAAGTTATATCAGATTTAGATTTGCCTCTGCTCATGTATTCGCCTATACAAATGGTAGGTTGCTGATATCATCCCATAAAGCTTCGCTGTGTTTTTAAAAAACAATAATGCATTCTCCGAATTGCATGCACAAATAATGAAAGTCAACAATGACGTACCTTTTTTTGCTATTATTCCAGTATATCTCTGGGGATAGGAAGGTTGTAATAATTTTGGGCTTATAGCCCGTTAAAAAACTAACCAGTAATTTGCCATCGGAGGCACAAATGTGACATAGATCACGAATGGTAAATTGCCTTCAATGCAAATTCACTGTCCCCCAAATAAGAAGGAGGTGTAAATATATGGCAGATGATATACAGAAATCTTGTGGTTTGGATATTCACAAGAAATTTGTCATAGCTACCGTACTAACAAGAAGAAAAACAATGAAAATTCAAAAAAGATTTGAACGGGACGATGATGGAATTTTAAGCCTTAAAAATTTTGTTCTGGCAGAGAAATGTGAAGTTGTTGCATGTGAATCCACAAATGATTTTTGGATGCCAATTTATGATGCTATGTGTGATCACGTTACTGTAATTGTTGGAAATGCACGTGATATAAAAGGTCAGACTCATAAAAAAACTGACAAAGTTGATTCAGAGTATATTGCTTTACTAGCTCTAAATGGAATGATCAAACCATCTAGAGTGTTTTCAAGAGATTTCAGGCAAATAAGATCACATGTTCGCCTCAGGCATAAACTTGTCAAGAAAAGGACCGACCTAAAAAATATAATTCACAGTATTCTCAGTTCTGAACAATTTAATTTAAGGTCAAAATTAACAGATATCTTTGGTAAAACGGGTAAAACAATTTTAGAAGGAATTATTAAAGGACTTCCCGTAGATACGATTATCAAAAAATTTCCAACTTGCATGATCGGCAAAGCGGAAGAATTCAAAGAACTTCTTGAAAGGGAGATCTCTCAGGATGCTATATTCAGGTTAAAAGAATGCATGAATTGCATTTTTCAGTTAGATAAATCCATAAAAATCCTTGAAACCCGAATTTATGAATGGACTTCCACAAATCATAAAGACAAAATGAAAAAATTAATTTCTATCCCAGGCATTGGAAAAACTAGTGCAATGACTCTTATTGCAGAAATTGGCGATTTTAAAGATTTTTCAGATGGAGATAAGTTATCCTCTTGGTTAGGACTTGTTCCTAATGTTTATCAGTCAGCAAACAAGTTTTATAACTCCCGTATAACCAAACGAGGCTCAAAAGTTGCCAGATGGATTCTTATCCAAGTTGCTCACGTTATTGCCTCAAAAACTAAAAACAATGCTTTGAGAGCTTTCTTTGACCGCAAAAAAGCAACTATTGGATACAATAAGGCCATTGTAGCATTAGCCCATAAACTTGCCAGAATAATCTGGCATTTAATTGTTAATGATGAAATTTATGAAGATAATGTGGGCTTTAAGAAGAAAAATATAAAATTCACTCCGCCAATTTATCATAACTCGATTTCAGTGGATGAATGCATTACAATAATATTCCAAGCTAATGCTGTTTTGACTCAAAAGGATCCAGATAGAATATAGTGATATACTCCCAAAATCTCTGATATATGGGATTGAATTAGCGAAGCTTGCCGATAGATTTTAAAATTAGTAACTTTGTAATAATAATAATCATAAAATCTGAAGTTAAATTAAAAATTTTTGATTATTTTTTAAAAAATAAAATTGTTATTTCTCCACACAACACGAAAACAGCATCTTGTGAAGGAATGATATCGCATAAAAATTACGAGACTTTCATGGTAAATTAAAAATACAGGATGTAAAATAGAGGAATTAAAGTAATTTCTGCTCTTCGCGCAACTGGAGGTGGATCTACATTTTGCATTAAAAACAGACAACTCAAAATGATTCATTTTTCACCAGGAGGCTGTATGAAAGCTTCAGGTTTTCAAAAATCCCTGAAAAGTGAGCTTTTTATATGCATTAATTGGCAAATGAACGTCAAAATGGATTATTCAAATAAATGATTTGCCATTCTCGGACAGCCTCCTAGGATAAATCCTGATGAAAGAATATTGTATCTATCTTTCTGTATCTGATTAGAGCATTGGTAACATGGATATCACAGAAAGTATGGGGGAGGATTCTGATGTTATCCGGTTTACCTTTATATTCCAGAAGAGATTATCCATAGGTACCATGAATGACCCGATAATATGTCCAAAATGTGGCAAAAAAAGTGTAACGATACAGAATCCGGATCAATATGAATACTGGCTTACTTGTTCTGATTGTGATTATTTTCAGGGTATGAGTCATGATGACTGGCACAGAATCCATAACAGTCCTCATCTTGAGGATAAATTAAGGAAGATGTATGAGAAAGAACATGGTGAAACCAAGGTAAATCATCATGGTTCATGTACTTGTTTAATATGTCATAAAACAGCCATTAGAAGTGAATTAGGCCCCCTTAAGAGAATTTGTAAGGCCTGTTGGTACAAGATAGGAATTATCATCCTTGTTTTAATGGTCATTGTTTCGTACTCTATCTGGTTATTTGTGCTATAAGAGATTTCATAGCATATTCTTATTTTTTTTGCATCAGCAATTCTCTAAAAACCAGTTGAAATAGTAATTGGGATTCATTTGGGCATTTTTACCGATTCAGTCTGTAACAACGTTTCATCAGTAATTTCTTTCATTGTATAAAGAGAGAATAGATAGGATTGTTATCCAGACAAGCAGACACTCCAGTCTGAAACATTATTCAAATAGTGTTTTTCATCCGATTACTATCTCTTCTGAAAATGCGCATATCCAGGTACATTCAAATGAACAGGTGTAAAGATTTGTTTTTATCAATTTAATATTTATCAAATGGATATTTGGGGATGAATAGGAAGAAATACACGATGAGATGTGTATGATGTTGCAGTAAAAACGGCCTACTTTAAAAAAAAGGATCATTTTTTTGAAAAATTAATTAATACAACTTATCATCATGTAAACATCCAAAATAAAAACTAATATACTCATGCTCTCAACCTAACTAATGTACCATCGAGAGAGGAGGGTTGGATGAAGATTGAGGTCTTGAAGAATATCAAGAAAGCAGAAGAAGAGTACAAAAAGATGATCAGTGAGGCTGAAGCGGGACGTGTAAAAGCGTTGGCTGATGCCCAGCTCGAAGGTGACAATCTGGTTCACAAGGCACATGTTGATGCTGAAGAGTACAAAAAGAAACGTATCGCCGATGCAAAATCTACAGCGGCTTCTCGGTACGATGCAATTGTAAAAAAAGGCAGAGACGAAGTTACTGTTCTTGAGCAGAAAGGCAGGCAAAATCTCGACAAAACTGTCGATTTGCTTGTTAGCAGGTTTAAGGAGCAGCTTCATGTTCAGTCCTAAACCTATGAGCAGGTTGCTCATCGTTGCTTCAAAAGAACATATTGATCCTGTTATTGCTGAGTTATACCGGCATAATGTCTTTCATATTGAGGACTTTATAGAGAGTGGTAATGAGGAATTAAAGGGTGTTAAAATTGGCAATCCAAGTAAGGGAGTCGATAAAACATCTTCAGACCTCGTCAGGATACGTTCGATTGCGTCCACGTTTAATGTAACAGAAAATGATGCTCTAGGATTACAACGAGCACAAAATAATGTGCTGCGTGAACGTATCGTACAGGATCTTCCACAAATTGCAAAAGAAGTTGAGGAACTTCTGAGTAAACGAAGTCGCCTGGACTCTTCAATAAAGGATTATGAACAAAGGATTGAACTTTTAAAACCGTTCACCGGATCCCCTGTTCCAATGGATATGCTTCGTGGGTATGACACGATCAGTGTAATTGCCGGAACCTTTACTGGTGTATTTAACCTTGAGGTTCCTCATGAGGAATATTCCTATTCACATAAAGGTACTACATTCATTATCCTTGCAGTCAGGACAAATGACCTGGCAACAGTGGAGAAGTATCTGTTAGACATCCAGTTCCATAAAATTGCAATTCCCGTTGAAGATGGATCTCCGCAGGAGATAATCTATCAATATGAGCAGGAAATTGCATCTTTAAAGGAGAAAATGGATGGTGTGGTAAAAGAACTTGAAGAGATCAAAGAGAAACAAAAAGATTTTCTTCTTGCGTCTGAAGAGCTGCTAAGTGCAGATGTGGACCGGGCAGAGGCACCACTTAGATTTGCAACAACAGATCATGCATTTGCGATTGAAGGATGGGTTCCAACCGAGAATCTAACGGCATTACATAGTGATATTGAAAAAATCACATCCGGTAATGTACTGATATCTGAGCTCGATATTGATGATCCCAATAACGGACCTCCTGTTGAGTATCACAATCCGGATTTTGCCCACCCGACAGAGTTGTTTATAGACGTCTACTCCCGTCCCAAGTATACAGAAATCGATCCTAGCCTGATTATGGCTATCGTGTATCCGATAATGTTCGGTCTGATACTTGGTGATGTTGGATATGGTCTGATATTGCTTATTATGAGTTTTGGTCTTCGATCACTCTTTCATAATGAAGGGGGAAATCAGCTTCTTGATGTTCTTCGGAACTGTAGCATCAGCAGTATCTTCTTTGGGATAGTCTTCTCAGAATTTTTAGGGTTTTCATTACCATGGCGCCCACTGTGGTTGTCACGTCACCTGAATATTGGTGCGGGACCAGAAGCCCATGCAATTGCAGAAGTTTCCCATATTCCTGAACTATTGGTACTCTCAATCTGGATTGGACTGTTTCATATCACGCTCGGACGTATTTTGGGAGCGAGAAATGCCGCAAAGATGGATCATGGACATCACCGCCAGCTCGCTATCTATGCAAACATCGGCTGGATCATGGTGATGTGGGGAATTGTTTTATTAATCTGGTCTTTCTTCGCAATTCCCTTCATGATTGATCTAACAGGTCTTCCAGGAATTGTGAGTGGATTAAACGTAGCATCCATCGCTGGTGCTGTTATTCTTATCGTTGGAATCATATGTATTGCACGGGAGAATGTACTTGATCTGATGGAGATTCCAACTATTATTAGTAATGTGCTTTCGTACACCCGTCTTATTGCAGTTGGTCTCTCATCTGTCGCAATTGCGATGGTAACAAATTACATCTCAATTGGGATGATAATTGAACCGAACTTTGAGTTAAGTGTTTTCGGTATTGTATTCTTTGTGGTTGGTATCATTGTGTTCCTGATTGGACATACAATTAATACTGCACTTGGCGTCATAGGTGGTGGATTACACCCCCTTCGTCTGCATTATGTTGAGTTCTTCACCAAGTTTTACCGGGGTGGAGGAAAAATATACCATCCATTTGGAAAAGTAAGAAAATTAACAGAAATTGAATGATATTAGGAGTTAAAATATATGGCATCTGGAGCAGAAACAATGGCAGTTGAAGCAGCAGCACAGAGTATCGAAGTATTGGCGAGCGCAGCAGCCGCAAAAGGATTGACAGCCATAGGTGCAGGCCTTGCTGTTGGTCTGACTGGTATAGGTTCAGGTCTTGGTGAAATGAGCATTGGTGCTGCGGCAGTCGGTGCAGTAGCGGAGGAGAAAGAGATGTTCGGTCTTGCATTACTCTTTACAGTCCTTCCTGAAACGATTGTCATCTTTGGTCTTGTAGTAGCGCTGCTTCTTCTCTTCTCCTGAATTATTGGGGATACATTATGGGACTGGAGGCAGTCATCGGAGAGATACAGGAAAAAGGGCGGGCTGAAGCCAAAGTCATTAAAGATAATGCAGATACCCAGGTTAGGGCGTTTCTGGATACAGCACAGCAGAAATCCGCTGATATTCGAACTGTTGCTAAAGAGGAGATAGAAAAATCAGTTTCTCATCTCATTACCCAGGAAGAAGCCGCAGGAGGTCTCGTTGTCAAGCGTGAATTACTCAATACCAAAAAAGAACTTTTTGATGAGGTATATCAAAAAACACTTCAGCAAATAGGAGATTTTGGTTTAGATCTTCACAAGAAGATCATCTTATCACTATTGCAGATGGCAAAAAGCGAGATTTCAACAGGTAAAATCAGTTGCAATGCACGGGATGAACCAGCTCTCAAGGAGATTCTTGGTCAGTCTGCATATTCCAACTACTCATTTGGCTCTGTTATCGATATCGAAGGCGGAATCATCGTTGAGAGTAATGATGGCTTACTAAAAATGGATTACAGTTATCGTACATTCCTGAATACCGTATGGGAATCCGGATTAAAAGATGCGTCTGACATTCTTTTTGGATAACAGGAGAGATACTCATGATACAGAACAGTAGCGGCTCGGCACCGTATATCTATGTATGCACACGACTTCGCGTGCGGAAGGCCAAGCTGCTCCCGCCTGAAGAGTATCCGCGTATGCTCAATATGAGCCTCCCTGAGATAATCCGACTGATTGGGGAGACTGAGTACCAGAAAGAAGTAGATGAACTTGGTGCTTCCTTTGAAGGAATTGATCTCATTGAGACAGCTCTCTCATGGAATCTTGCAAAAGAGTTCCGGAACGTAATTGACATTGCACCTGGATCACTGAAGGAATTTACACAGGCATATCTGCGGAGATGGGACATATACAATGTAATGACCATTCTTCGTGGGAAAATGCAGGGCGTGACTCCCAACAAGATTAAAGAAGTACTCATACCGGCAAGTTCTCTTGACCAGTTGACTCTGGACCGTCTGGTAGCAGAAGAGTCAAATGAGCGTATTATTGATGCTCTCAAAACGGAAAAACTTCATAAAGTGCTCTCTAAGGAATATCAGGATGCTATAGCATCAGGCTCGTTTGCACGAATGGAAAATGAGCTGTATAAAGAGATGTATAGAGAACTCCTCACTATTGGACGAGGAGGGGTAAAGGGTGGTAATCAGTTCTTAAAGTATGTCCAGCTTGATATTGATATCACTAATATCAAGACACTCTTTCGCCTTCGGCAGGATGGCTTTGAGGAAGATGCACGATCCATGATTATTCCTGGTGGAACATTTACTCCTGATGATATACAGCAGATGAATGCGATGGGTTCGCAGAATGAAGTTATTGATACCCTTGTTGCACACATTAAGACTAAACCCCTCTTAGAGGCGCTTGAAGATCTTCGGGGTGAAAAACCCTATTATGAAGTGGATATCGGGCTTACAAAGACCCAGCTTGAACAGATGGAGCGATTATCGAAGATAAATCCATTTTCAATTCATCCGATTCTGGTCTATCTGGAGAAGAAAAAATACGAAGTATTAAACCTTCGTGCGTTGGCCCGCGGTAAGGAATCGAATCTCTCCAGCGACATTATTCGGAAATATCTGGTGGTGTAAATGGAGATTGCAGTAATTGGAAACAGTGAATTCATCCTCGGGTTCCGTCTTGCCGGCATCAACAAGACATATGCAGCTGATTCAGACGAAAAACTGGTTATGCATATCACAAATGTGCTGGAAGACCCTGAAGTTGGAATTCTTGTCCTTTCGTCTCATGACATGGCACGGGTTCCACCAAGGCTTCAGCTTACCCTTGAGGAGTCTGTACAGCCCACCGTCATCGCTCTTGGTGAGGAAGAAGGTGGAGTTTCCATGCGGGAGAGAATTAAACGATCAGTGGGTGTTGATTTGTGGAAGTAAAACATAAAAAAGGAATCTTGAAGCGGATAGCAGGGCCGGTTGTCACTGCAGTGAACCTTGATGCGCACATGTATGATGTGGTTAAGGTCGGCGATGAACAGCTGATGGGTGAGGTCATCAAGATCAAGGGTGATGATATCATCATCCAGGTCTATGAAGACACCTCCGGGATTAAGCCCGGAGAACCTGTAGAGAATACCGGACTCTCTCTCTCTGTTGAACTGGGTCCTGGCTTGCTTACAAGTATCTATGATGGTATCCAGCGACCATTACAGGTACTGGTAGAGAAGATGGGCAACTTCATCGAACGGGGAGTAACCGCTCCCGGTCTTTCTCATGACAAAAAATGGGACTTTAAACCGGTTGTTTCAGCCGGGGATAAAGTAGGGCCTGGAAGTATCATCGGTGAAGTTGTGGAGACCAATATCGTTCATAAAATTATGGTCCCACCACTTTTTGAGTCAGGAACGGTAAAAGAGATAAAGAACGGGTCCTTCACGATTGATGAGGTTATATGTGTTCTGGATACCGGAGCAGAGATAACCATGCTGCAGAAGTGGCCGGTCCGTGTTCCCCGTCCGGTAACTGAAAAATTAAACCCTGACATCCCTCTCATTACCGGTCAGCGTATTCTTGATGGTCTCTTCCCGATTGCAAAGGGAGGAACCGCTGCAATTCCCGGTCCATTTGGGAGTGGAAAGACAGTTACACAGCAGGCACTCGCAAAATGGTCTGATGCCGAGATTGTGGTCTATATTGGATGTGGAGAGCGTGGGAACGAGATGACAGAGGTTCTGACTGAGTTCCCTGAGCTTGAGGATCCAAAGACCGGACGTCCCTTAATGGAACGGACAGTTCTTATTGCAAACACGTCAAATATGCCGGTTGCTGCCCGTGAAGCATCAGTGTATACCGGTATTACGATTGCAGAATACTTCCGTGATATGGGGTATGACGTCTCATTGATGGCAGACTCGACATCACGATGGGCCGAAGCAATGAGAGAGATATCTTCCCGTCTGGAAGAGATGCCTGGTGAAGAAGGATATCCTGCATATCTTGCAGCACGTCTTTCTGAATTTTATGAACGTGCAGGTCGTGTCCATACTCTGAATAAAGATTATGGTTCAGTTACGGTCATCGGTGCAGTCTCACCACCAGGTGGAGATTTCTCAGAGCCTGTGACACAGAATACGTTACGTATTGTAAAGTGTTTCTGGGCTCTTGATGCCAAACTCTCACAGCGTCGTCACTTCCCTGCAATCAACTGGCTTGATTCGTACTCATTATACCTTGATACCCTTGGGCCTTATTACGATGAGAAGGTCTCTCCTGACTGGAACAAACTACGTTCCTGGGCGATGGGTGTCCTTCAGAAAGAAGCAGAACTGCAGGAAATCGTGCAACTCGTTGGTTCTGATGCACTTCCTGATGAGGAACAGGTTACGATTGAAGTTGCCCGTATGCTTCGTGAGATTTTCCTTCAGCAGAATGCGTTTGATCCTGTTGATACCTTCTGTGATATGGATAAACAGTTTGCCATTATGAAGGCAATCAAGGCGTACTCAGATCAGGCATATGCCGCTCAAAAGGCTGGCGTAATGACTGCCCACATTGTCGGATTAAAGGCAAAGAACGAGATGCCGCAGATCAAGTTTATCAAGGATTATCAATCTGAGCTTGATCGGATTCTTTCATCAATGGAAGCTGAATTTACGAAACTTCGGGAGGCGGTGTAGATGAAGGAATATAAAACGGTCACCCAGGTTGCAGGTCCTCTCGTATTTGTTGAGAAGACTGAGCCCGTCGGATATCAGGAGCTCGTAAATCTTGTTCTTTCTGATGGCACAGAGAAACGTGGTCAGGTACTTGACACTTCTGATGAGATAGTGGTTGTTCAGGTCTTTGAGACGACAACCGGTATTGGTAAAGATACCGGAATCCGCTTCACTGGAGAGACCATTAAGATGCCAGTAGGCAGGGATATGCTTGGTCGTATTCTTTCCGGAGCAGGAAAACCAAAGGATGGCGGTCCTGACATTGTGCCTGAGAAACGTCTAGAGATTACCGGAGCAGCTATCAATCCATGGGCTCGTGGTTCTCCACGCCAGTTTATCCAGACTGGTATCTCAACAATTGATGCAACGAACACCCTTGTTCGTGGACAGAAACTCCCTATCTTCTCAGGATCTGGTCTGCCGCACAATGAGATTGCTCTGCAGATCGCACGACAGGCAAAAGTACCTGGTTCTGATGAGCCGTTTGCTGTGGTATTTGCCGCAATGGGTATCACAAAAGAAGAAGAAAACCAGTTCATGGCTGATTTTGAGCGGACTGGTGCTCTTGAACATGCAGTGGTTTTTCTAAATCTTGCAGACGATCCCGCAGTCGAGCGAATCATTACACCCCGTCTTGCCCTGACAACAGCAGAATACCTTGCATTTGAACTTGATTATCATGTACTGGTTATCCTGACTGATATGACCAACTATTGCGAAGCACTCCGTCAGATTGGAGCTGCCCGTGAAGAAGTGCCTGGTCGCCGTGGGTAT
>Ga0268279_1000611_pt1 | contig 21926 bp, 16 predicted proteins | sample saktaG_6_FD_190142 | JGI IMG/M metagenome (GOLD analysis project Ga0268279, IMG submission 190142) | Saline water microbial communities from Sakinaw Lake, British Columbia, Canada - sak_2010_1_5_80m | ecosystem: Environmental > Aquatic > Non-marine Saline and Alkaline > Saline ...
TTTTGAGGAACAAGAGGGACTAAAAGAAGAGAAAAGAATAAGCGCCTTATCAGTTCTCTTAGAGGGAATGTCTGATTTTAAAAAAGGCGAACAAATGTGGTTTCAAATTATTGCCAAGCCAATAGTTAATGAAGTTAAATGGGTAGAAGAAGGCAAAGCAATTATTGATAAATTAGTAAAAAGACCTTTAAAGCCAAAACTCAAATCTATAGTTAAAGAAGCCTTTGATGTTGTTTTTTCGGGAAATGTTCCTGGGCAAGCTGAAAAACCAAAAGAAGAAATAATCCCTCCAGAAATGAAATTAACTCCAGGAGAAAGAGATGTTGTTCAAGCCATAGAGAATAAGATTTCAAAATTAGCGTTTGAAACAACTATGAGATTTGTTTATATCGGCGAAAAAGAGGTTTTCTTTAAGCCCAGAGTTAAGATTGCCTTAGATTTTACAGCCGGAATTAATGTAGCAAGTCTTAATGGTTTTAAGCCATGGAAAAAAACATTACCTAAAATTGTTCCTCCGGCAATAGCCAGAGAAAGAATGGTTTATTTGAAAAAGAAAAGATTGTTTAGGCGATTTATTAAAAGACAGTCTCCTTTATTTCCAGTATCAGGCGGGACATTTATTCTTAATATTGAAGAACTAGCAACTGTATTCCATTTTCCAGGGAGAACAATGGCTCCCACATTAAACCTATCCAGGGTGGAAGCTAAAAAAGCCGGACCGCCTGAAAACCTTCCTATGGAAGAATAAAAAATTATTATGTCTGATATAAATTTCTTTGCAACAACTACATTTAGGAATCAAAAGAAAAAGTTTGGCATTAGGGTTGATGACAGGCGCAGGCATTTTTATATTGTTGGAAAAACAGGTATGGGTAAGAGTGTACTTTTAAAAAATATGGCCATTCAAGATATTAGAGATGGTCATGGTATTTGTTTTATTGATCCTCATGGAGAAACTGCAGAAGAACTTTTGGATTTTATTCCAGAAAAGAGGATTAAAGATGTAATTTATTTTAATCCTGCTGATATTGAACACCCAATTGCTTTTGATGTTATGGAAGATGTTGCTGTAGAGAGTCGTCATTTGGTTGCTTCTGGCTTAATGGGAGTGTTCAAAAAGATCTGGCCTGATGTTTGGTCGGCCAGAATGGAATATATTTTAAGTAATTCCATTTTAGCCCTTTTAGAACATCCGGATTCAACTCTTTTAGGTATAAATCGCTTATTATCAGATTCTGCCTATCGTAAAGAGGTAGTAGAAGGGCTCAGTGATCCTGTGGTTAAAGCATTTTGGACTCAGGAATTTGCTCGTTATACCCAGCGTTATGAGGTTGAAGCAACTGCTGCCATTCAAAATAAGATTGGCCAATTTATTTCATCGCCCTTAATTAGAAATATTATAGGACAAGTTAGAACATCTTTTGACATTAGAGAAGTAATGGATAGTGGTAAGATATTAATTTTAAATTTATCAAAAGGAAAAGTAGGTGAAGACTCTTCTCGCTTATTAGGGGGATTATTAATAACAAAATTACAATTAGCAGCAATGTCTAGGGTGGATATGCCAGAAGAAAAAAGAAAAGATTTTTTTCTATATGTTGATGAATTTCAGAATTTTGCTACGGAAAGTTTTGTTAATATTTTGTCTGAAGCTCGGAAATATCACCTTTCTTTGACTTTAGCTCATCAATACATCACTCAAATGGAAGAAACCGTGAGGGATGCTGTTTTTGGCAATGTAGGCACAATTGTTTCTTTTAGAGTAGGGGCAGAGGATGCTGAATATCTGGAAAAAGAGTTTATTCCGGAAATTATTGCGGAAGACTTAGTCAATCTTCCCAAATATCTTATTTATTTGAAACTAATGATTGATGGGGTTGCTGGTCGTCCTTTTTCAGCCGAAACATTACTTCCTTTTGAAAGCACGGAAGAATCTCAAAGAGAAAAAATAATAGAATATTCTAGAAGGAAATATAGCGTTCCCAGAGAAATTGTGGAAAAACAAATTGCAGAATGGACAGGAGATTATATTATTCAGAAACCATCTAACCCAGATATTATTCTTTATGATGCTAAATGCAAAGGGTGCGGGAAGGAAATAAAAGTTCCCTTTAAGCCGGACGGAGTTAGGCCTGTATATTGTAAAACATGCCTGAAAAAGAGAGAAGAAGAAAAGAAAGAGGTGTCTCATGTTGATGAGAGTGGCATCCAAGATAAAGAAATAAGAACATTTTCCTTGGGAAACCTTTTGCCTCAAAGAATTAAGAGAGATAAAAAGCCAGTTTCCAAAGATGATATTAAGAAAGCATTAAATGAAGCATTAGAAGATAGTCCTAAAGAAGATACAAAAAAAGGCATAATAAAACCAGGTGAAACAGTAAAATTTTAAAAAAATGAAAACTCTTCGAGATTTTGATTTTGAAAATAAAAGGACAATAGTCAGATGTGATTTTAATGTGCCTATAAAAGACAACAAAATTGTTGATAATTTTAGAATAAAAGAAATTTTACCTACTATAAATTATTTGATTGAAGAAAAAGCCAAGATTATTTTAATAAGTCACCTTAATAATCCAAAAGGTAAAGATAAAAAATACAGTTTAATGCCTGTTGCCAAAGAACTGGAAAGATTATTAGGCGAGGATGTGAAATTTTTAAATGATTGTAAGGGCAAAGACATAGAAAAACAAGTAAATAATGTGAAGCAAGGAAAGGTTGTTCTTTTAGAGAATTTAAGATTTTATCCAGAAGAGAAAAAAAATGATTTAATTTTTGCTGAATCTTTAGCTAAACTTGGAGATATTTACATTTCAGAAGCATTTGGAGTATGCCATCGCAAACATGCATCTATTTCTGTCTTGCCAAAATTAATGCCTTCCGGCATTGGTTTTTTATTTGGCAAGGAGATAATGGCTTTATCAAAAGCAAGAGAGAACCCAGACAGGCCCTTTGTTGTTGTTATTGGCGGTACTAAAATCTCTTCAAAAATAAAAATGGTTGAAAGATTTTTGCCCAAAGCCGATTATGTGCTTCTAGGCGGAAAAATAGCAAATGTTATTCTAATAGTAAAAGGAATATGTTTGGGCAGGGCCTGGCCAGAAGAGGATATTGTTAAAATAATTGAAAAAATAAAACTCACTGATACAAAAATTCATCTTCCCATTGATGTTTTAGTTTCTCCTGATGAAAAAACTGGAGAATATATAAGAGATACAGGGCCAGCTTTAGTGCGGAAAGAAGAAGGAATTTTTGATATTGGGCCGGAAACAATTGAAATTTTTGAAAAAATTATTAGGCAAGCAAGAACAATTGTTTGGTCAGGAGCATTGGGATTGGCTGAGAATGAAAAATTTAGCAAAGGAACAAAATCTATTGCTAAAGCTATTAGCAGAAATTATGATGCTTTTACTATTGCGGGAGGGGGAGATACAATAAAGTTTTTAAATCAATTCGGACTACGCAGTATGTTTTCTTACACTTCCACAGGCGGTGGGGCGATGCTGAATTATTTAGCTGGAGAAAAAATGCCTGGTATAGAAGCATTGAAATAATCTTATGGCTGAAATTAAAAACCTTAAAAAAACAGCTCAACGTATTGAAAAAGCCATCAAAAACAAAGAAAGAATCTTGCTTTTTGCTGACTCAGATTTAGATGGAGTAACATCTTTTATTGTTTTAGAGGAAACCATCAAGAGTTTGGGCGGAAAAATTCAAGATTTTTATTTTTTTGGAAGGACCTTAGAAGAAATGTATGGATTGAATAAAGATGCTTTAAAATATTTTAAAAAATCTGCACCAGCTTTGTTAATTACCCTAGATTGCGGAATAACTAGTTTTGAAGAAATAGAAATGGCGAATAAATTAGGATTTGAAACAATAATTATTGACCACCATCAGGTTTTAGATAAATTACCAAATGCTTCAATCATTGTTGACCCTAAACAGAAAAAAGACAAATATCCATTTAAGGAATTAGCAAATGTTGGAATTACTTGCCATCTTTCGCGGCTTCTTTTCAAAAATAAATGGGATACAGGAATTAAAAAAAGTATTATGGAGCTCACAGCCTTAGGAACATTAGCAGATATGATGAAAATATCCGATGATAATGAAGTATTTATAAAACAAGGGGTTCCATCTTTAATAAATAGTCATAGACCAGCTTTTGAGGCATTATTGGACATAATTGACAAGGATAAATATTCTCCGAACGAAGTTATTAGAAAAATTATTAGTATTTTAAATATCACAGAAATTAAAAATCATATTCCTCAAAGTTATTCTTTCCTAACTTGTCCTGATAAATCTTTATGCAAGAAAACAATTGAAAAACTTTGTGAACAAAATAAAGAACGCAGGTTAAGAGTTAAAGATATAACTGAAATTATAGGAGAGAAGATTGATGAACAATGGCCAGTCTCAGTCATTTTTGAAGGGAGTAAAGATTATTCTCTTAGCACAACAGGCGCTTTATCATCAAGAATTTGCAACAAGTTTAAAAAACCATGTTTTATTTTTGAGAAAGGGGATAAGATTTCAAAGGGTTCAGTTAGGACTCCCAAAGGCATAGACAGCGTAAAAGCCATGAAACAATGTTCTAATTTGCTTGAAGTCTTTGGAGGGCATGCGCAAGCGTCAGGCTTTACAATAAAAAATGAGAATTTGAAAAAATTTCAGGATTGTTTATCTAAGTATTTTTCAAAATTAAGCAATTAAAATTATGGAAAAAATTATTATTTATATTGATGGAGGTTCTCGCGGTAATCCAGGTCCGTCTGCGTTTGGTATGATTCTTTGTAACGGCAAAGGAGATATTTTAAAAAAATACTCTGAATATATTGGTAAAGCAACTAACAATGAAGCAGAATATCAGGGATTAATTTTTGCTTTAAAAAAAGTAAAAGCATACTTTGGAAAAGAGAAAATTAAAAAAATGGAAATAGAATTGTTTTCTGATTCACAACTTTTAGTAAAACAAATGAATGGTAAATACAAGGTCTTAAATTCTAATATCCAACCACTCTTTTTAACAGCTTGGAATTTGAAAATTGATTATAAAAATATAAGCATTTCTTTTATTGCTCGTGAGAAAAATGAACAAGCGGATAAGTTGGTTAATCAGGCTTTAGACGCTGAAACTAAGAAACAAAAGCTTTTTTAGCTATAGTTGACAACTAAGATTTTTTTAGGTATTCTAAAAGGGTCCAAGCAGACAAGACAATCGCGCGCCACTTTGTAAAAAGTGTCGTGAGGAAAGTCCGAACACTCAGTTTTCCGCTGTTTTTAGAAAAGCTGTCTAAAAAAGGCAGAAGACAAGGATAGCGGGTAATTCCCGTCAATCGTAAGATTAGAGGTGCGACCAGAGACGCTGAAACTCGAAAGAGTTGAGGCACCCTTAATAGTTTAATCTAATAAGGGTGAGCTCTCCAAGTAATTGGAGAGGTGAAACGGCTAAACCCTTATCCGTGTGCAAGAACAAATAAAGGTAGTTCGCTTGACCCAAAGAGTAATCTTTGGGCTTAGATAAATGATTGTCATTCACCAGTTGGTGGAACAGAATTCGGCTTATTGTTTGCTTGGGCTTTTTATTTAAAATAATGATTGCTAAATTTTTAAATTCTAAAACAAAAACAATTACTTTTGCGGCAACTATTTTAGCAAGTTCTGCTCTTTTGAGTCGTTGCTTAGGAATGTTAAGAGATAATTTTTTAGCTAATATTCTTCCCAAAACACAGACTGATATTTATTTTGCTGCTTTCCGAATCCCTGATTTTGTTTATGGCATTTTAATTAGTGGCGGAATAATAGCCGCTTTTTTACCTGTTTTTTCAGCTGAATTTAAAAAAAGCAAAGAGCATGCCTGGGAACTTGCCAATAATGTTCTTACTTTTTTTCTTATTTTCTTAATTGTTATTTCCTTTATATTAGCAATATTTACCCCTCAACTTATTAATCTGCTTGTTCCTGGGTTTGATTTGGTTCAAAAAGCTCAAACCATTACTTTAACCAGAATAATGTTTTTAAGCCCTATTCTCTTGGGTATTTCAGCAATATTTTCTGGTGTTCTCCAATATTCTAATTTATTTCTGGCTTATTCTCTAACTCCGATTTTTTACAATATCGGAATTATTATTGGAATCGTATTTCTCCTGCCGTTATTCAACTTTGATTTAAGAGCGCTGGCTTATGGAGTTATTCTGGGCGCTTTTCTGCATTTATCAATTCAGATTTTTCCTTGTATAAAATCTGGTTTTCATCCTCGTTTTTCTTTTAATTTTCGCCATTCTGGGCTTCAAAAGATTTTTAAATTAATGCTTCCCAGAACAATTGGAGCAGGCGCATTTCATGTTAATTTGATTGTAATAACTTCAATCGCTTCAACCTTGTCTCCTGGTTCAATTAGTATTTTTAATTTCTCTAATAATTTGCAAGGTTTGCCTATTGGTTTAATAGGTTTATCTTTTGCCACAGCTGCTTTTCCGGTTTTTTCGCGTCATTTTGTTCAAGAAGAAAAACAGGAATTTTCAAAAAAGTTTCTATCAATTTTTTCTAGAATATTATTCTTGATAATTCCTTTAAGTCTTTTAATTTTTCTTTTAAGGGCTCAAATAGTTAGATTGGTTTTAGGAACATCTATTGTTGGCAATGGTCTTTTTGGGTGGTGGTTAACTCGTTTAACAGCTGCTTGTCTTGGTATTTTTTGCATTGCTCTCTTTGCTAATTGTTTAATACCTCTTTTAACTCGTACCTTTTATTCTTTGCACAATACGAAGACACCGGTTAAAATTGCGATTTTTTCAATTGTTTTAAATATAATTCTTTGTTATTCTTTTGTAAATTTTTTAGGTTCTTCATCTTTTTTTCAAGAAAAAATAATTAATCTTTTAAAATTAAAGGGAATTCAAGATATCTCCATAATTGGTTTGCCTTTAGCTCTTTCTTTTTCTTCTATTGTTCAATTTATTTTATTATTTGTTTTTTTAAGGAAGAAAGTAAAAATATTAGATTTTAAAAAAACTTATAAATCTATTTTAAAAATTTTATTTTCTACTTTGTTAATGGGGATTATCGTTTATATTGGTTTATATATTTCTTCTGCTTTTCTTCCTATGGATAAAGTTTTAGGAATTCTTTTACAAATCTTGATTGCTACAATTCTTGGTATTTTAAGTTATGGTTTTTTCTCGTTTCTTTTAAAATGCGAGGAACCAAGAACAATTTGGTCATCTATCTTAACTCAATTTAAAAAATAGTTATTGCTTAACTTAGCTAAACAACAATCTTGCAATTATGGAAGTTAAAAATTTTGTAATAATTAGCCATGTTGATCATGGTAAATCGACTTTAGCCGATCGTTTTTTGGAATTGACAGGCACTGTTGATAGCAGTAAAATGCATTCTTGTTTTTTAGATGCCATGGACTTAGAAAAAGAAAAGGGGATTACTATTAAAATGCATCCTTGCCGTATGCTTTGGAAAAGCGAGAAAACAGGCCAAGAATATATTTTAAACTTGATAGACACTCCCGGGCATATTGATTTTTCTTATGAAACTTCTCGGGCCTTAGCAGCAGTTGAAGGGGCTGTCTTATTGGTTGATGCCAGCCAGGGGATTCAGGCCCAAACACTTTTTAATTTAGAACAGGCCAAAAAACAAAATTTAACCATTATTGGAGTTGTTAATAAGATTGATTTACCGCAAGCCCAAGTTTCGGAAACAAAAAAAGAACTGGCTTTTATTTTAGATGTTGATGAAAAAGAAATCTTTTCTATTTCAGCGAAAGAAGGAACAAATGTAAAAGAATTGTTAGAAATTATTATTGAAAGGATTCCTTGTCCAAAGCAATTAGCAACAAATGAACAAAATTTAAGAGCACTTATATTTGATTCCAAATATGATTTATTTTCCGGGGTTACAGTTTATGTAAGGGTGTTTGAAGGAGAGGTTAAAAGAGGCGATAAAATTAATCTTTTAGCAACAAAAACACAAAGCGAAGTAAAAGAAGTTGGTTATTTTTCTCCAGCCTTAAATCCTTGTTCAGTATTAAAGTCCGGAGAAGTTGGTTATATAAAAACAGGCATAAAAGAGCCATCAAAAGTTCATGCTGGGGACACTGTTTCTAATTCATCACAAGCAATTGCTTTGCCAGGATACGAAGAACCCCAATTAGTTTTATTTTTAAGCTTGTATCCAGAGGATTCGGATAATTTTGAAATTCTGAAGGATGCTTTAAATAAATTAAAATTGAATGACCCGACTTTAGATTTTGAAATAGAATCAAAAATGGCATTAGGCAGGGGATTTAGATGCGGTTTTTTGGGGTCTCTGCATGCTGAAATTACGGCTCGGCGGCTAAAACAGGAGTTTGGATTAGATTTAGTTTTAACGTCTCCTCAGGTTGTTTTTAAGATTCTTACGAAAAATGAAAAAGAATTTATAGTTTCTTCTCCTTCTTCCTGGCCCAATACTTCTTTAATAAAAGAAATTCAAGAACCATGGGTAGAGGTTGAAATCATAAGCCCTAATTCTTATCTTAATTCTATTTTTAAGATTCTGAGAAATTTTGACTCTTCAGTTGAACGCACAAAATTTATAACTGCTCAAAAATCACTTGTTTTTATCCATACTTCTTTAAGAGAGATAATTACGGGAAATTTTTATGACAAATTAAAAAGCATTACCCAAGGATATGCATCTTTTAGTTTTCGTCAGATTGGTTTTAGGAAAACAGATTTGGTAAAACTTGATATTCTAATTAATGGCGAAAAACAAGAAGCGTTTTCAAAAGTTGTTCTTTCAAAAAATGCTTTCATAGAAGGGAAAGCATTAGTTTGCAAACTAAAGAAAGTTTTGCCTGCTCAGCAATTTTCTGTAGCTATCCAAGCAGCCATAGAAGGAAAGATAATTGCCAGAGAAACAATAAAAGCGCGGAGAAAAGATGTTACGGGCTCATTATACGGAGGAGATGTTACCAGAAAGAAAAAACTGCTGGAAATACAGAAAAAAGGCAAGGAGAAATTAAAAGGCAGGTCCAAGATCAATATCCCTTCTAAGGTTTTTTTGGAAATGTTGAAATAGGCAGCTGGTTGTGATAAATTAAAAAAGAGCAGCTACTGATAACCCAAGCATACTTAAAATTACCATTGATATTAATATAATCCAGATTCCTCTAATAACAGATTTTCCTTTTATTTTCATATTTTTATTTTATATTATTTTATGTTAACAAAATTTAGAAGAAATAAAAAGGATAATAAAAAGATAAAGAATCTTTTTTCAATTGTTGTTTTTATATCTTCGGGAGCAGCAGTTTTGTTAATTATGGCATTATTGATTATAGGGAATATAAGGATTAATGAAAAGAGAAATGAATTAAACGCAAAAGTTGATCTTTTAAAGAAGCAAATTCAAGAATCTCAAGAAAAAGAAGAATTCCTTAAATCACAAATTTTGGAAGTACAAGGGGATGAATGGTTGGAACAACAACTGAGAGATTTTCTTGACTTTAAAGGAGAAGGAGAAAAAGCTTTTATTATAAAAGAAGAAGATTAGCAAGACAGATATGTTTGCGAGTGTAATATAGTGGTATTATATAACCTTCCCAAGGTTGAGACGGGGGTTCGATTCCCCTCACTCGCTTGCTTTTTAGCCAGTGTAGTTTAGTGGCAGAACAACTCTTTCGTAAAGAGTAGACGTCGGTCCAATTCCGGCCACTGGCTCCATAATAAATATATGAAAGAAATTAAAGAAAAAATTGAATATCTAAAAAATAAGTTTAAGGAAATAAGCGTTCATTTTAATTTATCGCAAAAAGAAAAAGAGATAAAAACTCTGGAAATAGAAATGAATAACCCGAATTTTTGGGACAATCAAAGGAATGCGTCTGATGTTTCTCAGAAGATTGCAGAACTGAAAGATTCGGTTGAGGATTTTAAAAATCTGGAAAAAGAGATTCAAGACATAGAAGAAATATCAAAAATTGTAGAACAGGAAACACAAGAATTTAAAGAATTAGAAAAAAGCTATAATTCCTTAGAAAAAAAGGTCAAACAACAGGAGAATAAGATTTTTCTTTCTGGTCAATATGATAGATTACCTGCTATACTTAGTATTGAGGCAGGAGCAGGGGGTAGAGATGCTGAGGATTGGGCTACAATGCTTTTAAGGATGTATAAAAAATATTGCGATATCAAAGGATTTAAGATAAAAACTTTATCTCAAAGTTTTGGGGAAGGAGGTGGTCCAGAAGCAAGGATTGGCATTAAAGAAGCATCTATTGAAATTAAAGGAAACTATGCTTATGGACTTTTGAAAAATGAACAAGGTATTCATAGGTTAGTGAGAATATCTCCTTTTTCTTCCCAGTCGCTTCGCCACACATCATTTGCTAAAGTAGAGGTCTTGCCAGAAATTCCAGAGTCTGATATATCAAAAATAGAAATTAAACCAGAGGATTTAAGAATTGAAACATACAGAGCTTCTGGTCCTGGCGGGCAGTATGTAAATAAAAGAGAATCAGCAGTTAGAATCACTCATATACCAACAGGCCTTAAGGCAAGTTCGCAAGAAGAAAGATTACAGGGGTTGAATAAAGAAAAGGCAATGAAGGTTCTAACTGCAAAACTCCTACGTCTTTCTCAAGAATTAAAAGAAAAGGAAATTGAAAAAGTTAAAGGGAAAGATATTTCCGCCAGTTGGGGAAATCAGCGTCGTTCATATGTTTTACATCCCTATAAACTCTGCAAAGATGCGCAAACCAAGGTGGAAACAATAAATGTTGAAAAAGTTTTAGATGGTGATATAGACGAATTCATTCAAGCGGAAATTAAGTTATGATTTTATTTCAAAACGTTACAAAAATTTATCAATCAGAATTAAGCCCTAATAAAATCCCGGCTTTAAAAGATATCTCTTTTAAAATTGAGCCCCAAGAGTTCCTTTCTATTGTTGGCCGTTCGGGAGCAGGCAAAACTACCTTAATTAAACTTTTAATAGGGGAGGAAAGTATAACTAACGGTAATATATTTTTTGAAGGTAAAAATATCGGACAAACCAAATTTAATGAACTCCAAAAAATTAGGAGAAAGATTGGTGTGGTTTATCAGGATTATCGGCTCTTGCTTTCCAAAACTGTTTATGAAAATATAAGTTATATTATGGAAGTAATGGGTTTTTCAGATGAAGAAATTCATAAAAATACTTCCCAAGTTTTAGAAATAGTAGGGCTTCAAAACAAGTATCGTAATTTTCCGAAAGAACTTTCTGGGGGAGAGCAGCAAAGATTGGCCATAGCCAGGGCATTAGTTCATAAGCCAGAACTTGTTATAGCAGATGAGCCAACTGGAAATCTGGATCCTTATAATACATTTGAAATAATAAATCTTTTTAAAGAGATTAATGAATCCGGAACAACTATTATTTTAGCAACTCACGATAGAAGAGTTATTGATAGTTTGGATAAAAGGGTGATAACATTAGAAGAAGGCAAATTACTCCGCGACGAACAATTAGGTAAATTCATTTTGTAAAAAATTAAAAATTTATAATTTATGCTTACATCTTTAAAACGTGTTTTAAAATTTTCTTGGATTGGATTTTTAAGGAATAAAGCTCTTGTGCTTGAGGTAATCTTTGTTATGGCAATTTCTATATCTTTAATTACTTGTCTTTTTTTATCTCAAGGCATAAGTGAATTTTTAATTAATTATTTACAGGATAAAGCTGATATTTCAGTCTATTTTGAACAAAATACATCAGAACAAGAAATTATAAAGGTAGAAGAGGCATTATATCAGTTTTCAAATGAAATAGAAAGTGTTGAATATATTTCTCAAGAGAAGGCTCTTCAAATATTTACGGAAACTCATAAAAATGATCCTGATTCTTTAGAAGCATTAGAACAAGTAGGGGATAATCCTTTTTTACCTTCTTTGGTTATCAAAGCACACGATCCGATATACTATACTGAGATTTCAAACTTCTTAAGCCAGGATTCTTTTAAAAACGTTATAAACAAAATTCCTTATTATGATAATAAAAGGGTGATTGATAGGCTATCTGCGATAACCGATACTATTAAAACAATCACTATCGTATTGGGTTTAATGCTGGGTTTATTAGCTGTTTTGATTACTTTTAACACAATTAAATTAACTATTTTTGCATCAAAGGATGAAATTTCAACAATGCGTTTAGTGGGAGCTTCTAATTGGTTTATTAAAGGACCTTTTATTATTCAGGGAATTTTATATGGGGTTATTTCTATATTAATCGTTGATATCTTATTATTTATTTTTCTTATATTTTTCAGCCCAAAACTTCAAGTATTTTTTTCCGGATTTAACCTGTTTAATTACTTTCAAGCAGAATGCGCTTCCTTATTTTTAATCCAAATAATTTTTGTAGGTATTGTTAGTGTTGTTTCTACTCTTCTTGCCCTAAATAAGCATTTGAAGATGTAAAATATAGATTTATATTGGAGGGTCTGCTAATGGTAGGCAACGAGTCTCTGGAACTCGGAATGTAGGTTCGATTCCTACCCCTCCAGCTATCGCAATAGTTATGCTTGGTTTAACTAAGTACAAACACTTATTGTTTAGCAAATAAGGATATCTTATTGACATCCTGTTTTGTTTTTTGTTAGTATTAAATGTATAATAAGAATATGAAATACAAAAACACTTTAAATAAAGGATCTGTCCGTTGTATTATATTTAAAGAAGCTGACACTTGGTACGGCGTAGCTTTAGAATTTAATATTGTTGAAGAAGGACAAGATCCATTAGCGGTAATGGCTTCTTTAGATCAGGCCATAAAAGGTTATGTAGAAACAGCGCGTAAATATAAGATGCGACCTTTTGCTTTGAATCAGAAACCAGATAAAGAATACCAACAACTCTGGAGGGCATTGCAGGAACATAAAAAAATACCCTCAGAAAAAGAGGTTTATCATTTTGGATACAATACAGGTGCTTTTTCTCGAACAGTAGTATCTTGCTAAATATGCCTAATCGATTATTTAATTGGACATTTACGGATGTAGAGAAGTTTTTAAAAAAGAACGGTTTTAGACTTGGTCATGTGAAAGGAAGTCATTATTACTATATTGGCTCTAAGTCAAGAATCGTACAGGTACCATTTCATGGGAACAAAGCTCTCAAACCAAAAACTATGAAAGGAGTTATGTTGCAGTCTGGCATTTCTCAAAAGATTTGGTTGGATAAAATATAATAATAAAGTATTTAAAAAAGCCACAAACCATTAGGATAGTGGTTTTTTCTTTTAATTATGTCCTATTGACAGCTTTTTCCCAGTGTTCTACAATATGTACATAAGCTGTGCTTATTCTAGAATATGAATAAAACATTGCCAAAACTTACTAAATTACCTTATTTTAGAACCTCAAATCTTGAGGCCTTTTTGCCTTGTCTTAAAAGAAATTCTATCTATCGCAAACTTACTCGTTGGCATAGAAAAGGGGTCATCATTAAACTGAAAAAAGGATTTTATATCACCAATGGATACAAGAGAGAGCATGGTGCGGATGTAAATTATCTTTATTATTTGGCAAATATTTTACGGTATCCTTCATATGTTTCTGGTGTTTTTGTTTTACAGAACAAAGGAGTTTTAACAGATGTTACTTTTCCTATTACTTCAATAACTACAAAGACAACTCGTAAGTATTATAATAAAATAGGAAACTTTTTTTATTACTCAATCTCGCCTAAATTATATATTGGCTATGAAAGACTACTTTACAATGATGATCCAGTTTATGTTGCTACTTTAGCCAAAGCATTGTTTGATTATTTATATATTAAATACTTCAAAGTAAAAATAGAACCAGAGATTCTGATAGAAAAAGAACGCTTAAACCTGGATACATTTAGTAAAAAAGATATTGCAGAATTTAAGAAGTATTGTAAACTGTCAAAAAATAAAATGTTAATTGAGCTTGCCTTAAAACTTTTTAAAGCATAGAAAAATTTATGGAAAATATAATTTTAGAAATGAAGAAAATCGTTGAAGATTCGAAAGGAGAAGCGTCTTTTGTTAACGTTCGCAACAGATTAAAGGAGTATCTTCATTATTTTGTTTTGGACTTTATTTATAATTCCGAATTCAAAAATATGGTATTTTATGGTGGTAGTTGCTTGAGAATTATCTATGACCTGCCGAGAATGTCTATTGATTTAGATTTTGAAGCAGATGAAGAAACAGATTTTGACAAATTGAAGAAATCATTAGAAAAGTATTTCAGAGTAAACATGGGGCTAAAAGACAAATTCTACATAAAAGGAGAAAAGAGAGGCAAGGATGTAAATCGTATCTTTCTGAATTTTTCCCTGATGGATGAAATTAGCCTGCTTTCGCATAAAGGCGAAGTATTGAAAGTGAGAATAAATATTATGTCTGTGTCTAAAAAATACTTGAAGAAGTTAGCTCCCGTTCTAACTCTAAAATCAAAATATGGGAAGGGTTTTGTAATTAGGCACTATGATTTGCCAACCTTATTTGCTTCTAAATTAGCAGCAATTTTAGATATGTCCCAAAAAGGTTTTAGGGTTGGCAGAGAAGAAGAAAAGATAGACTTCAAAGGCAGAGATTTTTACGATTTATGGTGGTATATGGACAGGAAAGCATTACCGAACGAACAGATGCTGGATTTAAAAAACATAAGGGGTTCAGTCGGCGATGTGTTTGATGAAATAGTCCTTTTTATATCTAAAAGAAATCTGCTAGAGAAGGGAATAAAAAATGACTTAGAACCATTATTTCTTAATCCTCATTTCGCAAACAATTTTGCAGATAACTTCAGAATTAATTTTCAGAGATTAAGAGAAGAAAGATATATTAATAAAAAAATAAAGGCTTTAAGCGAAATAAAATTTGATATTGATTTCCACACAAAAACAAATTTTTTTAGGTTTGATTATTTCTGCGAAAATGAAACGAGAGTATCATTTCTATTCAAATTGAGTGATTATTTTATTCGTTTCTCTGAGGGAAGATTAGGGGATAACAAATTGACAAAGGAGAATAGAAACAAGATTAACTGGGGAACATCAATATCAAAAGAGAAGCAGAAATTGGTTGAGAGCTATATATTCTTATTTTTGTCTAAAATAGATGCATACTTAAAAAAACATAACAACGAAGTTTATTTTACTTGGTGGGAGTCCAAATTTATTAAAATGACGGATGATAAATTTAATCCAGAAAGGGAAATAGTATTTTCTTCTGGACAAGAATTAGTTTCAAATAAGAAAATAACTTTAGGGACATTAAGCTTGTAGATCCATAGAAGTCCAAAAAAATGCGGAACAGAAATATGAAGAAACAAAAAATTATCAAAATTAATCTTTTCAATCTCATTAGCAAAAATATTGCTACTCGTCAGGCCATTGATTTGGTTAAGGAAAGGATTTTTGTACAGGATTTAGAAAATACTATTATTGAGTTGAATTTTGCCAAGGTGAATTTTATTTCACGGTCTTTTGCTGATGAATTAATGAATTTAAGAAAACAATTAGCAAGGAAAAATATCTTGCTTAAGTTTATAAATACGAATAGTGAAGTTGACACTATTTTGAGGATAGTAAATACCCAAAAGGCAAATAAAAAAGTTAGAAAAATAGACCTATCAAATCTATCGGTTAAGAACTTAGAAAAGATTGTTTATCAATTTTAACAAGACATGCAACTAAATACTGTTCTATTAAAATTGCTTAATTTCGTTAAGCAATTTTTAATTAAAAAAGCCATATTTAGATATATCTAAAACCATTGATATGGGTGTGGATAACTCACTATTGACAAGTATATCTGATAAGCGATAATTGATTAATGCATAAAGATAATTCCCAATATATATCGTTAAAACAGGCGTCAGACTTTTCTGATTATTCTCAGGACTATTTGAGTTTGAGAGCAAGACAAGGAAAGTTAAAAGCAGTGAAACTTGGAAGAAATTGGGTTACTACTAAAGAATGGCTTGATGAGTATGTGAGCAAGGCAGAAGAGTATAAAGAAGAGCACAATAACAATAATAACAAGAAAGACATTGATCGATATAATGGGAATCGGATAAACGATACGCAGAAAAATAATCGTGATTCTACATATAAACGACCAGTGTTGCCACACGCTATCATTGCAGTGGCAATACTGGTTTTTATTTTATTTTCAGGAGGAATTGCCTTTGGACATTATAACAATTCTATTTTAAAGCCTTTATTTTCTGCTGTGAATTCGGCGATAACTTCTATATCTTCAGGCATAGATGAAGTGACTAAAGATATATCAGAAAGTCAAGCATTTCAATATGCATCTAAATCTATAAAATATGCGCTTGAAGATGTGAATGAATATATTGAGTATTTACCCAAAACTAAATCAGGACAATATGTTTTTAAAAACATAAAAGACATAAATGAAAAGATAGTTACAGGAGCAAATATAATTTCTGATGAAATCTCAGAAACTGAATTTGCTAAATATGCCAGAGAAGTTTCTAAATATATAAATGAAAAAGCAATTGTAAGCGTAAATGTAATTTCAGAAAAAGTTTTAAATAATAAACTTTTTACTAATATTGAAATTCCAGATTATATAAAAAGTTCTATTAGTGAAAATGTTAAAAACTTTAAAAAGTTTGCAGGAGAAATCACAAGTAAACTTTTCTCTCCGATAAAAAAAGGTTATGAATTTGTAATTCGTCCTTGGAAAATTATTCCAAGTTCAGAATTTGAAATTTCTCAAAAAGAATTTGAAGAAATAAATAATATTAAAACAGAATTAGAAGATTTGAAAGAAAAAGGAATTGTTGTCAAAGAACTTGTGAAAGAAGTTTCTAAAATTATTCAGGTTGAACCAGTTAAAGAAATTACAAAGGAGATAATTAAAATTGATGATAAGGAATTAGAAAAATTAAAATCTCAAATATCTGGAATCCAGAAATGGGAAGGCGATATAAAGAATCTTCAAATCCTAACTTCAAAACTTAGAACTAATCCTCCTTATACTCAAATCACAACTGCTCCAGTTTATATTGCTTCTCAAGGATTACAAGTTGACGGAGTAGGAGTTTTTGCTTCTTTAGGTGTTTCTGGTTCAGCAGGAATTACAAACTTGGGAGTTGGCAATTCAACTTCTCTTGGGTCTGACTCATCTGACAAATTAACAGTCCAAGCTACTTCTGAATTCCTTTCTCCAGTTACTATCCAAAATACTTTTACTGTTGGCGATTCAACTAATTATTTAACGATTGACTCAACTGGGAATGTTAATACTACGGGTAATGTCACTCTTGCTGGCAATCTTGCAGTAACAGGCACTCAAACAGGAACAGGAATAGTTTCATACACTGCTTCCAGCACCAGCCCGGTTTTGGTTGTTAATCAAACAGGTTCTGGACCAATTGTCAGATTTCAGGACTCAGGCAATACTGTTTTCCAGATTGTTGATGGGGGAGCCCTGACCCTGACTTCAACCTCTACTCCTCAGTTCAAACTGGCTTATGACGCTTCAAACTATCTAACCGCCTCGGTTTCTTTGGCTGGTGATACCACACTGACTTCCACTGCCGGGCTCAACCTTACAGGAAATGCCACTTCAACCTGGCAGGTTGTTTCTGCCCATCTCAATATCCAGACCGCAACTTCTGGTAATATTAATCTAATTTCAGCTGATAATATCCTGGAGCGATTTGCCACCTCAAGTGGCTATCGACTGGAACAAGGCGGAGATTTAAGAATTGCTGTTTCTACTTCGGGCGACATTGATTTGATATCTTCTTCAACCATTGGTTTAACTGGCGGTACCACTGTCTACGGCGAACTTGAAGCGACTGCCACCACCACCCTGACCACCACCACCATTACCAGATTAGGAGTAGGGACAACAACACCTGCTCAATTATTTCATGTTGCTGGCACAGGCAATATGCTCTTTGAAAACACAGGAACAGTGAGCATAACTCCAACTGCTACTACAACAATAGGAGCCTCCACCTCCACCCCTGTTGTCTTTACCGGATATATCAGGTCAGACATTTATCCATATACAGATAACCAATATGACCTGGGCTCTTCAACCTACCGCTGGCAGGATATCTATGCAGTGGCTGGCCATTTTGGAGGAACCATAGACATTACCACAAATAAAATTGACGCTACTTCAGCCCTGACAATTGAATCAGGCGACACTTTAACTGTCACTTCCACCAATGCTTTTGCTTTGAGCGTGGCTGGCACTGAGAGATTTAGCATAGACACTTCAGGAAACATTGCTTTAACTGGTGGGCTCGTTCTTACTGGTTCAGCCACAACGACTGGTGAATTTGTAGTCCAAGCCACCACTACTTTAGCAACGACTACTATTACCAGATTAGGAATAGGAATAACAACACCTGCTCAATTATTCCATGTTGCTGGCGCAGGTAATATTCTTTTTGCAAATACAGGGACAGTTAGTATTACTCCAACTGCCACTACAACTTTTGGTGCTTCTACTTCAACCCCAATTGTTTTTACGGGGTATATAAATTCAAATATCTATCCTTACATTGACAATCAATATGATTTAGGTTCCTCATCTTACAGATGGCAGGATATTTATGCTGTTGCTGGCCATTTTGGAGGAACAATAGATATTACAACTAATAAAATTGACGCTACTTCAGCCCTGACAATTGAGTCAGGAGATACATTAACAGTTACATCTACTGGGGCTTTTGCTTTGGGCATAGCAGGTGTTCAAAGATTTACCATTGCCACTTCAGGCAATATTGTTTTAACTGGAGGAATTACTTTTTCAGGTTCAGCTACTACTACTGGCAATCTAGTAGTCCAAGCAACTACCACCTTAGCCACAACAACTATCACAGGAGACTTAATAGTCAATACGAACCAACTATATGTAGATACAGCCACAGGATATGTGGGCATTGGAACAACAACTCTTTCTCAACTTCTTTCCGTGGATGGCAGTACATATATCACTGGCGGTTTAGGCATTGGCGTAGCTACCACCACAGCTGGCGTTATCCAAACCTCTGGCAATGTACAAATTGGTGGCAACTTAAAAGTTCTTGGTAGCGCCACAACAATCGGTGGTTCTATCTCTGACACTTTAACCATTAATTCAACAATTAATTCTCATTTAATTCCCGACCAAAACGCATTCAGGGACTTGGGTTCATCTGCTCTTTATTGGAACGATGTATATGTTGACCAGTTAGTGGCCAACAACATCTCAGCCGCTTCAACCACTATTGGAGGCACACAGTCAAAAACTTTCACAATTTACTCTAACAACACCACAGAGGACACCGAGAACATGGGTTTAACTTTCTTCAGAGGAACAGTTGTCCCGAATGCCTTGTTAACATGGGATGCGAGCCTGGACAGATTTGACATTAATCAACCAATCTTTGTCCAAAATGATTCTTCAACCACCACAGTCATTTCTTTTGATGTTTGGGGCAAGGCAGGTCAGACAGCTGACCTTTTCCGCATTGCTTCTTCTTCAGGCGATTCATATCTTAGTATCACAAATACAGGATATGTCGGCATCGGAACAACAACTCCAAGTCAATTATTAACAGTTGGGAATGATAACCAATTTACAGTTAGCTCTGCGGGAGCAATCACAGGACTCTCATATGGTGGGATTCTCCAAGCCAATCTCCTTGATAAATCAGCTGCTGAAACAATCAGTGGAGAATGGACTTTTAGCGCTACTTCGATTTTAGCCACTACTACAATATCCTATTTAACCTTAACAGCAAATTTAGATATTTCAGATGATACTAATTTAGCTGTTGGAGATGGAATAACTCTAACAGGTGACACATTAACAGTAACTGCCACAGGTGGCCTGGCCCAGGCAGCCGGGGGTTTAACCACCACAGGCATATTAGAAGACCTAAACACTCTTGGAACTGCTGCTTCTGATGGTCAGTTCATTATTGCCACTGGGGCAGGGGTATTTGCTTATGAAAGCGGAGCAACTGCCCGGACTTCTCTTGGATTAGGAACTGGCGATACGGTTGAGTTTAGCCAATTAACCATTACGGCCACTTCAACTTTAGCTACAACAACCGCTACTAAATTAACAATTAGCAATTTAACGGATGGCAGGATCCTGATTGCTGGGGCTGGTGGGTTATTAGGAGACGACGGCGATTTGACTTTCAGCGGAGAAACATTAACAGTTACCCAGATAAGCGTTGCCACTACCACTCATACAGCAAATCTTGTAATGGGAGATAATTCCATTACGGGAATAGATACTTTAGTTTTTACTGATGTTAATGGGACAATAGCTGGTATTGAGAATCAGAATTTGGTTGATAAATCAGCTGCTGAAACAATTACTGGTATTTGGGGCTTCTCAACTACTACTCACACAAATGCCACTATTACTTATGCTGACATTAACAGTGGAACTATTGATGCGATCACATCTTTGACCGTAGCTAGCAATATAGATATCGGCAACTACGATATCAGATCTTTGTCAGGGACTTTTGATAGCTTGACTTCGGGGAGGGTGATCTTCGCAGGTGCTAATGGGTTACTTTCATCTGATTCTAATATGACCTTCAGCGGAGAAACATTAACAGTTACCCAAACATCAATAACAACTTCCACAATTACAAGCCAATTGACTGTTCCTAGTATTATTACTTCTTCTGGCGACTTAACTTTGACTCCTAGTGTTAATCTTGACCTTTCAAGCGGCGACTTGGAAATGGGAGGAACCTCTGTTATTTCTTCTGCCAGACAACTCCAGAACATTGCCACTTTAGACGCAGCTACAAAAACAACAATAGAAACAGCCATTGATACTTTAAGCAATTTAACTTCAATCGGCACAATAGGTACAGGAATTTGGCAGGGAACTGCCATAGGTACCCAGTGGGGAGGTACAGGCCAGAACTGGGCGTCAATAGCCACAGGTTCTCTGCCATATTTTTCAGACACAGGAGTCCTTACCACTTTATCTCCTTCTACCTCCGGCTACTTCCTCAAAACCCAAGGCGCGGGCCAGCCACTTACCTGGGCCGAAGTCATCCAGGTCTGGTCAGATTCAGGAACTGCTTTGTATCCAACTGACCTTTCAAGAAACATTGGCATCGGCACAAGCAGTCCAGCCGCCAAACTGGACATCTGGGGCAATTTACAAGTTGGAACTTCCTCAACTCCTACTTTATTTGTTAATACAGCTACTGGATACGTCGGCATCGGAACATCAAGTCCTTCTTATACCTTAGATGTAGCTGGTGATATCAATCTAAGCGGTACCCTTTATCAAGGTGGCAGTCCGTTTGTTACTGGTTACTGGACCAAAGTGGTTAATGACATTTATTACAATACAGGATATGTCGGCATCGGAACAACAACTCCAAGTCAATTATTAACAGTTGGGAATGATAACCAATTTACAGTTAGCTCTGCGGGAGCAATCACAGGACTCTCATATGGTGGGATTCTCCAAGCCAATCTCCTTGATAAATCAGCTGCTGAAACAATCAGTGGAGAATGGACTTTTAGCGCTACTTCGATTTTAGCCACTACTACAATATCCTATTTAACCTTAACAGCAAATTTAGATATTTCAGATGATACTAATTTAGCTGTTGGAGATGGAATAACTCTAACAGGTGACACATTAACAGTAACTGCCACAGGTGGCCTGGCCCAGGCAGCCGGGGGTTTAACCACCACAGGCATATTAGAAGACCTAAACACTCTTGGAACTGCTGCTTCTGATGGTCAGTTCATTATTGCCACTGGGGCAGGGGTATTTGCTTATGAAAGCGGAGCAACTGCCCGGACTTCTCTTGGATTAGGAACTGGCGATACGGTTGAGTTTAGCCAATTAACCATTACGGCCACTTCAACTTTAGCTACAACAAC
>Ga0268279_1000613_pt1 | contig 21877 bp, 15 predicted proteins | sample saktaG_6_FD_190142 | JGI IMG/M metagenome (GOLD analysis project Ga0268279, IMG submission 190142) | Saline water microbial communities from Sakinaw Lake, British Columbia, Canada - sak_2010_1_5_80m | ecosystem: Environmental > Aquatic > Non-marine Saline and Alkaline > Saline ...
TGGTTTTGAAACCCTTGCTGACATCGATTCAGGCACAATCAATCTTCCATAATTTTTGGTGATTTATCATGAAAGCAACAGAAGCAAAACTCATAGACTTTCTCAAAAAATCCCCTCAATTCATCATTCCTATCTATCAGCGTACCTACTCCTGGACTGAAAAAGAATGTATGCAATTATGGGATGATATTATCAGAACCGGGAATAATGACGAGATATCAGCCCATTTCGTAGGCTCAATAGTATATATCGAAAAAGGACTCTATCACGTGAGCAGTCAGTCTCCCTTACTAGTTATAGACGGACAACAACGCCTAACCACAATCACCCTCCTTATCGCAGCTTTAGCAAAAAATATCGAGCAACTGGAAGAGGGAAACCGGGAACCGGTAGAAGGATTTTCGCCCCGGAAACTACGAAATTACTATCTCCTGAACCCTGAAGAAGAAGGGGACAAACAGTACAAATTAATTCTCTCTCAAACTGACAAAGACTCTCTCATTGCTATCGTCGGCGATAAAATCACCCCGAAAGAATCATCAATCCGCATTGAAGAAAATTATGCCATCTTTGACAAATTGATTGCAGAATCTCAATCTGAATTAGTAACTATCTGTAAAGGGATTGCAAAACTTGTTGTCGTGGACATTGCATTAGATCGGGATCAGGACAATCCTCAACTTATTTTCGAAAGTATGAACTCTACCGGTCGGGAACTTACCCAGGCTGACCTTATTAGGAATTATATCCTCATGGGCCTTGAACCAGATTTACAGACAAAACTCTATGAAAAATACTGGAGACCGATGGAGATCGAATTCGGACAGGAAGCCTATGGTACCCAGTTTGATGGATTCATACGCCATTATCTCACGGTAAAAACGGGGGGGGACATTCCAAATGTAAACCAGGTCTATGAGGCATTTAAGAAATACTCACGTTCTCCAAAAATCGCACATATTGGTGTAGAAGCTCTGGTTGCGGATATCTACTCTTATTCCAGGTATTTTTGTGCTATGGCCCTTGGTCAGGAACAAGATCGTGATCTCAAACGTGCATTCTACGATCTCCGTGAATTACGGGTAGATGTTGCTTACCCTTTCCTGATAGAAATATATCATGACTATAGTTCTGGGATTTTAACAAAAATAGATTTTGTCAAAGCTGTTCGATTGGTAGAGTCCTATGTGTTCCGCAGAGTCATCTGTGGTATCCCAACAAATTCTTTGAATAAAACATTCGCAACATTTTCAAAAAATCTGAAAAAAGACCGATATTTAGAGAGTATTCAGGCTTCATTTTTTTTGCTCCAGTCATATCGAAGTTTTCCTTCAGATGAAGAATTTAAACAGAGAATCAAGACGTGTGAGTTGTATAAGTTACGAACCAAAACATATTGCCTTCGACGGCTTGAAAATGATGGAAGAAAAGAACCTGTTCCAGTAGATGAATATTCAATTGAGCATATTCTTCCACAAAATGAGAATTTATCTTCCTCTTGGAAAACAGCATTAGGACCTGAATGGAAACGAATTCAGGAAACTTGGTTGCATACCTTTGGTAACCTCACTCTTACCGGTTATAATTCCGAATATAGTGATAAACCATTTCCAGAAAAACGTGATACGCCTGGCGGTTTTAAGGTAAGTCCTCTCCTACTCAACCAGGATCTTGGTCAACGTGATGTTTGGAATGAGGAGGCGATTTTGGAAAGAGCAGAGAAACTTGCCATAATGGCTTCCGAAGTCTGGGTTGGAATTAACCTGAAAGATGAGGTAATTAGTGTATATCGACCACCAAAGGTAGCCCCCGGTTATTCTATTGCAGATTACCCCAATTTACGGCCTGGATTAGTCCGTGACCTCTATGAATCACTTCGAAAAGAAGTGGTAGCCTTGGATCCTTGTGTAACTGAAGAATTCTATAGAACTTATATCGCTTACAAAGCTGAGACAAATTTCGTCGATGTCGTTCCTCAAGCGAAAGCCTTATCGATCTCTCTAAATATGAGTTTTCCTGAAATTAATGATCCTAAAGGAATATGTAGGGATGTTACCGGTCTTGGTAAATGGGGTAATGGAGATATTGAATTTAAACTGTCTTCACTTCAAAAGATACCTTATGCAATGGGATTAATACGCCAATCATTAGATAAACAAATGAGAAACGGGTATGAAGAATGAATGTATTCCGTATATCCACATTTACATATGAACATCCTTTCGAGGCGATGTAACTTTCTATGGGTTTAAAGAATTCATATGTCTAAAAACGAGTTTACTCCATTACAACCACTCCCCCATCACCACCTATAGGATCTTTCTATGAACTATACTGACCTTGACATCTTACTCCAGGAAGGAGAAACCTCCATGCTCGAGTATAAGGAATCTCTCTCCTCCGGATTATCCCGCGAACTGGTAGCCTTTGCCAACACCGCAGGCGGCAAAATCCTTCTCGGAGTAAGGGACGACGGATCAGTAAAAGGTATAGAAGACACAAACGATCTTCGGGCACGAATCCAGGACATCGCCCGTAACTGTGATCCCCCGGTGAACGTTCTCATAGAGCGGGTAGATAACGTAATTATCATTACCGTCAGGGAAAGCACCGAAAAACCGGTTCAGTGCAGTGATGGATTCTTCTGGCGACAAGGGGCTACCGCTCAGAAACTGACTCGAAATGAGATCCGATCCTTCTTTCAGAAAGAAGGGGCTATTCGCTTTGACCTCTCAATATGCAAAATATTCCGGTACCCTGAAGATTTTGACCGGACAAAATTTCAGAACTGGATCTCCAGCAGTGGCATATCTTCAAAAGGAGAGACTGAAGATATCCTGGTAAACATCGAGGCTGCAGAACGATCAGAAGGATCTCTCCTCTTTCGAAACCCGGGTGTGCTCTTCTTTGCACAGGAACCACGACGGTTCTTTAACCAGGCATACATCACCTGCATCCTGTTCAAAGGAACAACCAACGTGCATATCCTTGACCGGAAGGATTTTGCTGGCGGAGCAGTATCAGATATAGAGGAGAGTCTTCGGTTTATCGAACGGAACACCCGGACAGCGTACCGAATCGAACACCTCAGACGAGAAGAGATACCCGAATATCCCATGGCTGCACTCCGTGAAGCAATCACCAATGCCGTTATGCACCGGGACTGGTTCAATGACGGAGCGAATGTCTTTGTTGAGATCTATTCTGACCGAATCTGTATCAGCAATCCCGGAGGCCTCCCACCCGGTATGCAGCAGTCAGATCTCGGGCACAAAAGTGTCAGGCGAAACCCCATCATCGCGGATCTCTTTCACCGGATCGGGTTTATCGAGAAGGCAGGAACCGGAATTCAGCGAATGAGGGAGGGGGCACGGGAACTCGGATATCCGGAGCCGAAATTCGAGGTTGATGGGTTTTTTACCGTCACATTTCTGCCGATGATCAGAACTGATGCGAAAGACCAGCACCAGGATGGCACTAAAAAGGCACTAAATGGGCACCAAGTGGGCACCAAGTGGGCACTAAGTGAGGAGCAGAGAGACCTCCTTGCAGTTTGCCAGCAAGAGAGCACATTAGTTGAATTGCTCTCCATTATTGGCAGATCAGACCGGACAAAATTCCGGAAAAATGTGCTGATGCCCCTAATTCAGGACGGCCTTATCGAGATGACGATTCCGGATAAACCAAGAAGTCAGCATCAACGATATCGGACCACACCCGCTGGAAATGAAATGCTTCGCGAATATCAGACCGTAATGGGTGGCAAGACTTTTCCCGGACAGGAGAAATGATGAAATTGGGATTGTGTGAATCAGAAGTTGAAGAATATTCCCTTGATATCTTTCGGGATCTTGGGTATGAGGTTCTCTATGGATCAGACGTAGCCCCTGGCGAACGGGCCGCTGAGCGAATGACGTATACAGAATACATACTCTCCAGTCGACTTGAACAAGCCATCCATCGGTTAAATCCGACAATCCCCCGGGATGCTCAAAAAGCAGCTTTCCGTTCTATAACCAATCCCTCACAACCCACCCTCATCCAGAATAACCAAAGTATCCACGATATGTTCACTGATGGAATTACCGTTGAGTACCGCAGATTGGATGGATCCATCGCCGGAGACCGGGTACGACTCTTTGATACAACCAATTATAAGAATAACGAATTTCTTATCATCAACCAGTTCACGATTCAACAAGGAAAAGGTGTCCGAAGACCGGACATTGTCCTGTTTATAAACGGGATTCCGGTCCTCATCTTTGAGCTGAAAAACCCGACAGACGAGAAAGCCTCCATAACCGTAGCTCATAACCAGCTCCAGACCTACATGAGAGATATCCCCTCATTTTTCGCATACAATACCATGATGGTCATATCAGATGGGATATTGACCAGAATAGGAACTATCTCTGCATCAATCGAACGGTTCACCCGGTGGAGAACCATTGATGGAGATAAAGAGGCTGCACCTCACATCCCGGAGATCGAAGTACTTATCAGAGGAGTCTGTGCCAAAGAACGTCTTCTTGATCTCATACAATCATTCATCGTCTTTGAAGAGGACGAGCGGGGAACCATCATCAAAAAACTGGCCGGATATCACCAGTATCATGCAGTGAATCTGGCGATAGAATCAACGGTGAAGGCTACCAGTGAATCGGGGGATCGTAAGTGCGGAGTGGTCTGGCATACCCAGGGGTCGGGAAAGAGTCTCACTATGGTCTTCTACTCAGGAAAGATGGTTCTTCATCCCTCGCTAAGAAACCCTACCATCCTTGTTATTACCGACAGAAACGATCTTGATGACCAGCTCTTCGGGACATTTTCCCGGTGTAAAAAACTCATACGACAGACCCCTGTTCAGACAGAAGACCGGGAACACCTCAGAAGTCTTCTGAACGTCGCATCAGGTGGTGTTGTATTTACCACGATCCAGAAATTCTTTCCAGAAGAAGATAAGACCTCATATCCGCTTCTCTCTGACCGTAATAATATCATTGTTATCGCAGACGAAGCCCACCGGAGCCAGTATGGACTTTCAGGGAAAGTGGACAAGAAAGGAGAGATGAGTTACGGATTTGCAAAATATATCAGAGATGCCCTCCCAAATGCCTCATTTATCGGATTTACCGGCACACCGATAGAACTACAGGATAAAGTGACAAAGAACGTCTTTGGTGAATACATCAGTGTATATGATATTCAGCAGGCTATTAAAGACAAAGCAACAGTTCCCATCTACTATGAAAGCCGGATTGTAGATATTCAGATGGATGAGCAGGTAAAACCGTTCATTGACAGCGAATTCGAAGCAGTAACAGAGAGTGAAGAGTTCATCAAAAAAGAGAAGCTCCGTACCAAATGGGCAGCTCTGGAAGCGATAGTTGGGGATGAAAAGAGGATTAATCAGGTTGCTGACGATCTTATCAAGCACTTTGAAACGAGGACCGACGCGATAGAAGGAAAGGCGATGGTAGTCTGTATGAGCAGAAGGATCTGTGTAGAACTCTATCAGGCTTTAATAGACAGACGACCGGAGTGGGATTCAGATTCAGATAATGAAGGTGCCTTGAAAGTGGTCATGACAGGTTCTGCAGGCGACATAGAAACCTTCCAGAAACATATCAGACCAAAAACCGGACGTGAACTTCTGGCGAAGCGATTTAAAGATCCGAGTGATCCGCTAAAGATCGCCATCGTCCGGGATATGTGGCTTACCGGTTTTGATGTTCCCTGCCTCCATACCATGTACATCGATAAACCAATGAAAGGGCATACGCTCATGCAGGCAATCGCCCGGGTAAACCGGGTCTGGAAAGATAAACCCGGAGGGTTGATTGTTGATTATATCGGGCTGGCTGATGAGCTGAAGAAAGCCCTGGTCACGTATACGGAGAGCGAAGGGAAAGGAGATCCTGTTTTTGATCAGGAGAAAGTAGTCTGGAAGATGATGGAAAAATATGAGGTATGCTGTCAGTTATTTTATGGATTTGACTGGTTCGGATGGCGGAATGCCTCTGGATCAACTAGGCTCTCAATACTTCAGGCAGGATTTAATTTCGTCATAGATAACCCGGATCGAAAATCAGATTTTATGCAATTTGTCCTTGAACTATCACAGGCATTTGCATTATCTCTCCCTCATGAGAAAGCAATAGAGATCCGTGAAGATGTAGCTTTCTTTCAGGCTGTCAGGACACAGATAGTTAAAACTTCAGCGGTTTCGGGAAAATCGGAAGCTGAACTCAATCTGGCAGTTCGTCAGATCGTCTCTAAATCAATCGTTCCCCAGGGTATTGTAGATATTTTAAGAGATATGGGAAGAGATGATCCAAATATTTCAGTCTTTTCTGAAGAATTCCTTAACGATCTCCTGGAATATAAGAATCAGAATGTGGCGATTGCTGCATTAAACCGGCTGCTCAATGATGAAATACGGGCACGTACCCGTAAAAATGCAACAGAAGCCAGAAAATTCTCGGAAATGCTTGAGAATACAATAAACAAATACAATAGCAGAAAAGTCACAACAAAAGAGATTCTGGAAGAGTTAATAAAAATATCCCGGGAGATTCATGAGGCTCAGCAGCGAGGAGAAAAATTAGGTCTCACTGAAGCTGAACTGGCTTTTTATGATGCTCTCGGGATTAATGATAGTGCAGTTACTATTCTTGGTGATGAAATTTTAAAACTGATTGCCCAGGATTTAGTAAAAACCATCAAGGATAATGTAACTATCGACTGGTCATCAAGAGAATCTGTCCGGGCGAAGATGCGAGTGGCAATAAAAAAGATTCTTCGGAAGAATGGGTATCCGCCTGATAGACAGGAAATTGCTATTCAAACAGTCATGCATCAGGCTGAATTACTTTGTTCGGCTGTGGCAGGGTAAAGAAAAAGTTACACATAATTCTTTGCATCTTTCTTATAGTGCCGGGCACTATAATCTCGCTTTTGCTGACGAATTTTTAACATTCTCGTTCGTTTTATACAACAATACACCATTAGGGTTATACAGGATTCCACCAGTATATGAGATTCAATTCATAACCTATGATAGAATTTGTACTGCCTCCATATAAGAAAAACCAGGTAAAATCTGATACCGGTTTTTTATTGCTGGCAGGAGAGTTATGGGAACCGGGAAGGACATATAACAAATATTTTTAACTTCTAGGCATAGTACATTAATATTGAAATATATGGCAACACTTGATATCCTGTTACAAAAGGCAAAGGCAGTACATGGAGATATATGCCCGGGAATCGTTATGGGAACCCGAATGACGATTGCAGGGATGAGAGAACTTGAGATGGATCCACTAAATAAGAACTATGATCTTATTGTATATGTGGAGATTGACCGGTGTGCTACAGATGCAATCCAGGCGATTACCGGGTGCACTCTCGGTCACCGGACCCTAAAGCATATGAATTATGGTAAATTTGCAGCCACGTTTGTTGATATCAAATCAAATAAAGCGGTACGGGTAAGTGCATATCCCAAGAGACCGGATCAGCCTTCTGACATGAAGGAAGTCGCAAAGATGGTGTGTAATGCCCCTGAAGAAGAACTCTTTTTAATCCAGCATGTCAGGGTGGATATTCCTAAAGAAGACATGCCTGGATTTCCCACTCATAAAGAAACCTGTACCCGGTGCGGTGAGCAGATTATGGACGGCAGAGAGGTTATTGTTGATGGAGAGGCAGTCTGTAAGAACTGTAGAGAGGGTTCGTATTACACGGTCTTTCCTGCCTGATTGCCACCGATTCAGTCTTTTTTCCACCAGATCATAGCCCCTGGGAATACGCTCCGCATCACATATTCCTCTCCTTCTCTTTCTGGTTTAGAAGATAATCCATGAGGATATCATACTGTTCCTGAGTATGCAGATTCAGGCCGGCCCCCTGATCCTGCACCGCCTCTGTGATGCTTAAAAACCGATGGACATGCTCATCTTTCGTTACCTCAACATTAGCATAGATTCCCATCTGGTGGAGCAGATTAAAGATAATATTTGGCTTTTTACCGTTCTCAAAGGGTATTTTATAGAGTTTCTCCCAGATATCCCCATAGTTCTTCTGCCAGGGTAAGATCATATCGGCATATCCACAGATAATACCGGTAATTACGTCGTCCATCGGAACGAACCCATGTCATTAGCAGTACTTTGGGATAGATAATTCCCGGGATAGTGTGTATCCCCCGGCACCAATAGGTTTTTACATAAAAAACGCTGATGAAGTGTAGCTACAGGCTGAATCGATGAAAATGCTCAAATAAGTCCTAATTCATATTCCAGATGCATTTTCATTGGAAAATGGAACGTATATCCCGGATACAACTCTATGTAACATCTTCCACTGAACCAATTCCATACGGTAACAAAAAAAGAATGCCACAGATTGAGATCATCAAAAAAACCTGTTTTGTCTGCAATAGATCATCGAGACAACATAAAAATGCATCTTTGCTGCTCCCCGGGACAGCAGGACCATCGGGGATAGTGGAACTGGAAGGTCGCCCAAAGGAACTGACAGAATTCATTCTCCGAAGTCAGCTAGAATTCTGTCCACACTGCAGATATATTGCTGAAGACATCGGGGAAAAAACATCAATAACCAATGAATACCTGCAATCTCCTGAGTATTGCAATCTCCTAAATCCGGAGATCCCATTTGCGTCTTCCCTCTACTTACGTGCTGCACAAATCCAGGAGAAGGAAAAAAACCTGGAAAAAAGTATAGAATATTATATCTCTGCCGCATGGTGTGCTGACAGCATAGTTACCTATGAATTTGCTGTTTCCTGTCGGAGAAAAGCCCTGTCCCTTATATTTGCAGAAAACAAAACATTCGCTGATATCCCCTCACAAAAATGGATTCCAATCCTTGATCTAATACGACGGTGCGGAGATTTCGACCTGGTAATAACTCATTGTACCAATCTTTTACCTATTGCAGGACCAGTCCTACATCAGGAACTTGATTTTGAACTCTTATGCGCAAAACAAGGTGACAGTGGACCACATACCAATCTTGAGGTTGGAAGCAGCAATCAATGCAGGCCCGGGATTGAAAACACTGATGAGGAATTTATCATCGATGGCAAACCCTATTCCGTTGAAGTCGACTGTTTTGGCAACGGATGGAACTGGGTTGCAGAAACACGTACTCTTATCCTCTCTAATTATCATGGTACAGCTATTAATGCACCCGGAGACATCACCATCCGGCTCGGTCAGATAGATAACCAGATAAACAGTTCCCACGGACCGGGTATTTACGTTCGTCATGGAAACCTGAAGCTCCTGGGTGCTATGTTTTTGACTATTAACGGAGATGAGGGTGGTATCTTTGTTGAGTCAGGAACGCTTGAAATAACAGGTGTTATCCTTAAAATCCGGACAAAAAAGTACGGGATCTTTGCTTCTGGGACCATCTCCATCACAGGCAAGAGCGTAATTGACATCTGTTCAGAAACGACCGCAATCAGATCGATGCTGGGGGGATTGAATGTAATCCAGAAGACTGTCCTGAAAATCTATGGGTTGAGTACCGGAATTGACCTTGCAGGAGATTTTAACAGTTTTGAAGGTATGAATCAGATAGAGAGCCCCAACGGATGTGGAATTCTGAGCCGCAAAGGTTCTCTCACATTCACGGGCTGTACAAATGACTTCATCTGCGGTGATACCTGTATTTTTCTTGAAAACGGCATTCTCACTCTCAACAGAATGCAGGGTACCCTGCATGGAACATCCTGTGTGCAGGTAAACGGTTCGTGCAATATTGTCGCAAGTATGGTACATCTCTCGGGAGAAGATAATGGTCTTTTTGTTTCCGAAGATATGGAAATATATTATTCCAAATGTGAATCCTCCGGAAAAAGTGCTATAAATGTTGGAGGAAACCTGCAGATCTCGAATGTGAACATCTCTGCATCAGGAGAGACTGGTTTATCCGTTGGGGGTGATATGAAATCTAACGGAGGGATTCTCAAGCTTGAAGGAGACACGGCGATGCAGATTTCAGGGAATGTAGAGATATCAGATGGCCTGATTATCGGGATTGGCAAGATCTGTGGCATTGTCGTGAATGGTTCCTATTTCCAGACGGGGGGGGATGTTTCTTTCACCGGGGAGGCACAGGAAGGCATGCGGATTTCCGGAAAAGAGATGACAATTACTGAAGGAGGATCCCTCACGGCATCAGGACGGAAAAGCGGACTGGATGTGGCCGGAGATTTACTGCTAAATAATGTTGTTCTCCTGTCGGCTTCCGGTAATGTTGGAATTTCTGTTGGTAAATCGCTGGTAATAGAATATGGGAATCTGAAGGTTGCAGGTGAGGAGATCGGTCTCTCCATGAGAGATGGAAATTTTACTATGGGTGCAACGGTAACTGTTGTCGTAACCGGTAATGTGGGGATATATTCAACAAAAGATATCGGAATTCATGGAGGTTCTCTCCAGGTTACAGGGGAGTTCGGTGGAATTGTTCTGGAGAGCGGCAATCTGATTATTACCGATGGTGCAATAGAGATTTCCGGGGATGAGTATGGGATACTGCTCCAGTCAGGGTCAATGAATGTCAGAGGCGGGATAATCACAATTACCAATCCCCGGATGATGGATTCAGGAGGCTTTGGTATTGCTGTTGAGAAGGGAAACCTTGATTTGGGAAGTTTAATGACGATTAACGGTGTGAGTTATGCGATTTCGGTGCCTTGTGGGGACATTTCCCTGAAACATGGAAAGATTGAGGCACATGGTTTCCGGGCTGGTGTTATGGGCAAATCCCTGACACTAAAGGATGCGATTCTTACTGCCTATGGGAAGACCGGGGGCGCCGTTGTTCTTACAGGGCGAGGACCCTGGAATGATAAGGGGGTAATATATTTTACAGAAAAATCTGCAAAGACAGCAACGACACAAGTGTACTCCGGTCAGAAGTTCGTCCATATCTTTACCGTTCATCTCCCTGATACATCATGAGCCATGGTATGAATGGGATGAGAGAATTCTTGGATCTCTGATTTTTATCTTGTAATTGGAAGATACTTTATTTCATACAGTTTTCATAAAAAAGCCAACATCTGGCTTGAATTTAAATATTAGAATTAAAAATTGTATTTTTTTCTCTTTCCATATGTAAGAGAATAATGCATGAATATGAAAAATTACAAAGAAATACCGACATATCAAAGGAAATTGAAGGAAATTATATCAGTCAGGGAATAAATGGGAAATTTCCATTCATTTCTTACATACAACAGTATATTGGTCCCTGAAAAGAAGTAATATTTCCAATAGCAATGATGATCGTTCCTGCAATTATCGAATTGGTATGAAAATAGTCAATTTACAATGGATTCCATGATTGGAAGCAGTTACTCTCATGGTCGCGGAAAGTAGTATATTATATATTATGAGAAAAATCAAAACAAATAATATATATATGTGGATTACTCCTGTGCATTTTTGTGAATTGTACAGTGTCACCTGGATTCATCTGTTACCTTCTGCTGATTTCTCTGGCAGGAACTTATGTGGCAGCAGAATCATCCAAGATATGTTGTATATGTTCAGGGTGGGGGAGTTCCCTCAATGATGGTGCAGAGGAATGATAGAGATAACCATTCAGGATAACGTCCCAAATTTCCATATTACAAGCGAAAATAGGAGTATTCCGATCCCTGTTGCGCCTATGAGTACTATCACCTATCCTCTAACCGGCACAGGTCTTTGACGGTGATGATAGTAAATCTGTATCACTTATTAAGGTATCAAACCTGGTGTTTTCTGAGGGAAACAAGGTTATCACATTCAATGGAGAATAAACCTGGTATTTATAAATAGTTGGGGTGGAATGCGTGGTGTTGGTTTGATTCCTGATGGTTGATTAAGAGTAGTAAGAGGAAAATAAGAAGAAAACGATGAGAAATATGAAAGATAATTATAATTACTTGCTTTTCTTTTTTGTGTGTTTTCCGTACTAACTCAATCAATGACTGTGATGGATGTGCAGGTGCTGGTATATGACATCCTGATGTTCGAGAGAATCCAGATCCGTGTCGTCTCCCGTTTATTCCCTTTTACAGACCTTGGATCGGTTTTTCAAACCTCTTCTCATCCGGTAAAAAAATATCCTATCCGGGTTTTCTTACTAATTCATACGAATAATCATTATATAATATGAAAAAAGATGTACCAAAAGTCTAATATAGCATCCAGCCATATGTTAATTATGAGTCGTAAATTTGGACTTGGTATCATTTGTTCACTTCTTCTACTGGTTTCTCTGGTAGGAGTTTGTATGGCTGCTGAAGAAGCTACTGAAGAAACACCTGTTTATTTAACTTTTATTCAGGGTGGGGTAAATTCCATTGCTGACGGTGAAAATGGGATGAAAGTGATAACAGTTGAGGATGTCATTCCGTATGCTGATTTCTCAGCAGATGACGAAAATGCTTTGGTGAAGATAGACACACTTTCCACATTACCGGTCCCTCTGAAAGCCGCAGTGGTATCAAAAGGTCCTGATGGCAAATCAGTATCTATGGTAGAGGTATCAAAAATATCGTTTTCTGAAGGAAACGAAGTTTTAACTCTGGAAGCAACCCCCCTGAAGTTTTACGAAGGAGATGTGCTGCAATCATTTGCCAGTGAACAGACCGAACTTGGAACCGCAGGCAATACCGAGAAAACTGGTATCTATTTTGAAGTAACAGATACTCAGTTGGAGAATCTTTGGGGAGTTGATGTTTGTGTCAATTTCTGGTTTATTAGTGCGTGTATATAATTACACACACCCTTTTTTCTTTGTTTCACCTGTTGCTCTACTCTCTGATTAGTACGTGGTCGTAAGGGATGGCAACTCTGTTATATCGGGATACTGATTCTATTTTCGTAAACCACACGTCAACAGCATCTTTCGTATTCATTTCTGCAGACATTTATGTTCATACCTCCATAGCCCGTTGTACCATCGGGATACAACTGCCTGTTACACAATTGATCTCTCTTTTGCTCATGAGATCAGCGGACAACTCCTTTTGATGACATATACTTTTTGCTGAGGATTATATTCTCCTGGTGGAGTGCAGACAAGAATGCACCGGGATATCATAACCGGTTGTGCCAGAACTTTGGACAGTTTTTTAAAAAGAATTAAAAGGTATGTTTTTTACGATAGGAAAAAATTGTATTGAGAATTCGTAAATGAATTACTCAGGAACACTTCCTCCAAAAAAGACCGAAACAGGAGTACGTAGTGAGAACGAGTTATTATTATTGACAATGCCCGGGTGAGATGAACGGACCTCACGGAACGTCTCCTTATACAGTTCACTAACTGATAGCGAATTATCTGACTGTCTGAGTATGGAAATTAAGTTGTTAGAAAATTCATCAGAGATCCAGTTCGAGAGATCAGAATCATAGGTATCTGATTTTGAGGTTTCATCTTTTTCTGAAGCGGTCATGATGAGCACACCCGGAGTGGTAACCTCTGCTGCTGTTGCTTTACTGAAACAGGATTCAAGAATAACGAGCATACGCCCGAATTTCTTATTTTCTCTCATTTTGTCAATTATTGAGGATAATTCATCTGATAATATCCTCTCTTCTCCATTACCTATTATGAGTTGACCCCCTTCTGCTCCATGTGATGCGAAATATACCAGAACTGTTGCATTTTCATCCGAACCAAGAACCGGATTCTTTGAAGAAGTATTGGTACCGGTCAGGATATCCTCGATCGTCTGTTTATTCACCAGAGCACCGGTATAATCCGGAATGGCTGTTTTTCGAACCTCTTCTACATCCGGGATGTGATAGACCTCACTGGGTTTTGAATTCCGGGGGTGAAACGGAATATCATCATATACGAGAAGGATGATATGATCATCGGGAACTCCGTGCTCTTTTACCCACTGATACATTGTCAGGGCATCTGCCTGGTGACGATAATTTATCCATTCTTCTGTCAATCCGCCGATAACTGCCCAGAATTCTCCTTCTTCAAAGGCAGTTCCCCCCTGACCCATTGTATCTGATGACTGATCCTGTAATTCATCTGAAGAATGTTCCTGTTTCTCGAGAGACTGGAAAACAACAGGATCCTCATATACAAATTTGTCTTTTATCTGGTACGTCTGATACCAGGGTATCTTTCTGTCAGTTCCTTCCGAAGCAAAGGTTAATAGTCCGGTTGCCCCAGTCATGACCGGTACATTTCCCTTTTGAATAATCTTAAAAGCAGACTGGATTCCGAATTTTGTTCTGGGAGTAATCATTCCATTTTCATTCAACAGAATGGTATTTGCTGCGTCCATCGGTGATTTTGTAGGGTTTGCATTAAATCGGCACATGATCTCTGCAGAAACCAGAAGTGCATCATACACTTCAGGTACAAAATACGATGGTTCTTCTCCCGAAAATTCGGTAAATTCATCAACAAAATCTGAATCAGGAGATGGAGACATTAAAATCAGAGTATCATCCGGAAGTGGTACCGATATTGTGGATGTATGTATAACTTTTCCTAATTCTCCAAGCAGGACATCAGTCATTAAAGCCTCGGATTTTTCCTCTATATACCCAAATTTGTTTACATTTGGCTGGATGAGGTAGAGATGACTGGAGGAGTTGTCAGTTTTCAGGGTAGTAAGAACGGTCTGGATATCAAGGCTTGATCCTGTGTCCACAAAAATGATATAATCCGGATTAGATGCACCAATCCTGTTGATATCAGATACTATCTCATCAGAACTGGAATATTCGATACATTCGGTCAGGTTTATTCCGGTTTCGATAGCCCAGAATGGTATCCAGTCATAAAAGGTCTTCCCTTCGGTAGTATTCGGACTGAGTAGGGCAACCGATTGTGCCTGATGAGCGGACAGATGTTGCATTATAGCTAAGGTAATGTCCCGATCATTTGTGGTTGTTCTCCAGATGTTTCCGGTACCGGTAAAAGCCCGGAATATTTCATCTGAAGAGGCTGATGGAGACACAAGGACTTTCTGGTTTCTAATAAAGAGATTAGAGATTTCAAAGAGTTCATCAGATAAAAATGGTCCGATAACCACACTAATCCGGGGATCTAATGCAAGTTCTTCAGCATATGTCTGGAGGTTTCCGCTCATAGTATCCCGGCAGATAAGACTGACCGGTCTTCCTCCAATACCACCACCGGAGTTTATCTGATCCACTCCGTATTCTAAGGCATCAAGCAGTGGCAGGCCCGTAATTCCGGTAAGCGGGAGGAGAACTCCGATGTATACCGGTTCACCGGTAAGGACAGTGCTGTCACCTGATACCATCGGTGCGATACAAAGAATGGAAATTATAGAAAATACGAGGAATACTTTTTTCATAGGCAATGTGTCATCTCATCAGGGTCTGATTCCATCAGCGGATCCACAATGGTACATCTGAACCTGATGTGATTTGGAACCGGTGATATGATCGCGGATTTTTCACAGATTTCATATTTTTGCAATCATCCGGTCATATCAGATAATCGCATTATCATATACAGTATCGGTTTTTCACAGTATAATGTCTTCTAATTATTGGATTGAAAGAAGGATTATTTTTAGGCATTTTAGCCAGTCTCGTTACCCGGTATTAGAGTACTTAATCAAAAAAGCGTGCCATTACCGATACCTATATCTATTTTTTTTCTGTGATAATTTCACAAGATATTCTCCGATGATAAAACCGGTTTTTCCACTTTTTTGCATAATAATATGACCCTTGACAAACAGATGGAATAACTACAGAAAGATATGGTGTACAATAGATGAAAAGAAGGTTTTTGTCCTCAACTAATATTATTTACGGTTTGATAATCCTGATTTTAATCGCATCTCCAGTGTATGCTGATGTGAATAAGTCATTTACCTGTGGTGTCATTCTTCCAATGAGTGGGGAGTTTGAAACCCTTGGAACAGAGGTCATGCAGGGTATTGAGTGTGCAGTGGATCGGATAAATACACAGGGAGGAGCAGACGGATATACCATTGAGCTTGTACGAGCAGATGATATGAGTGATCCTGATACAGCATCATCTTTGTTTGCCGATATGAAAGAGCAGGGTATTCCCGTGGTAATCGGATCAGTCACTACTGATCTCACAATTCCGATGGCAAAACAGACAAAACCTGATCCCAATATAACCACGGTGCTTATTTCTCCCCGGGCGAATGGAAATGATTTGTATGGGATATCACCCGGATTTTACCAGGTACATTCCCCTGTTTTTTATCTTGGAGAAGTAGTAGCATACTGGTTGGCATACACAGCAGACCGTGCAGCGTTAGTGTATATTGACGATTCCTATGGGAATTCTATGCGTGATACCATTACATCCACGCTGGAAAATTCTTCTTCAGTACTTATTTCAGCAGAAGTTCCCATCATTCATGATGATCCCGGATATCAGCAGACAATCAGTATGATCCTGGACAATGTATCTGATACGGTGGTATTTATCGGACCTGATCCTGATGCAATCCCTATCCTCAAAGCTCTAAATGACGCCGGCTTTGATGGCCAGGTAATACTGACCGAGTCCACCCTCTTAGAAATCCTTAAGGCTGAGAACACTCCTAATATCGCTGGAAAATTCTCACTTTTTACAATAAATACTTATACTACCCTTGTTCCTGGAAAGAATACCGATCAGTTCGTGGCTGATTATCAGGAGAAGTACGATAAGAGTCCTGAGGGAAGTGTTGCCGGGTACGGGTATGACTCTGTGATGATATTATATGAAGCACTCCTGCATGAAAGACAGACTGGAAATGTTACTGCAGCATCCCTGATGAAAGGGTTGGACAAAATTATGTATTACGGGGTTACCGGACCGAAAACATTTGATGAGAATAATACAGTAAGTCCGACAACTGACCGGTATATCTATCATGATGGTACGTTTACCCTTCTCACTCAATCAATCCTTTAATTTAATGTATCTCAAACCCTGGATTAGTGTAACATTTTATCAGTACCGGCAATTACAACAATTACTCCTTTTTATAATGAAACGCCATTAGTTTTTTTCAAAATACAATTTGAATTGTATTGAGCAGCATTCTCCTGTTAGTATGCTATGCTACCCCATCGACATCAGATTTTTATGTACAATGTTCATCTAAATGTGAAATCAGAGGATTCGTTATGAAATACGGGATCTGTAATCATTTTGATTATCTGTCAGAGTGATTGGACGTGAGTGAAATAGTACTGATACCCAGTATGCTGGTGGAAAGGAGTGTCTTTCCCCTTTTTAAGGGGAACACCTGCTATTGAATTGCCAGATAAACCGGAACAGACTCATTAATCTGTCTCACTCTTCTAAAAAGGAAGAATACAGGCTGTGACATAATTCTCCTTTCTTTATGAACACATGACTCCCATACCTAATTCTGGATCAAAAACCTGTACCTGGTGCGGTGAACAGATTATGGACGGGCAGAGAGGTTATTGTTGATGGAGAGGCAGTCTGTAAGAACTGTAAAGAGGGTTCGTATTACACGGTCCTTCCTGCCTGATTGCCACCGATTCAGTCTTTTTTCCACCAGATTTTAGCCTGTGGGAATATGCTCCGCATCACATATTCGTCCCCTTCTCTCTCTAGTCTCGTTACAAGATAATCCCTGAGGATATCATACTGTTCCTGAGTTTTCAGATTCAGGCCGGCCCCCTGATCCTGTACCGCCTCTGTGATGCTTAAAAACCGCTGGACATGCTCATCTTTCGTTACCTCGACATTAGCATAGATTCCCATCTGGTGGAGCAGATTGAAGATAATATTAGGCTTTTTACCGTTCTCAAAGGGCACTCCATAGAGTTTCTCCCAGATATCCCCATAGTTCTTCTGCCAGGGTGAGACCATATCAGCAAACCAGAAAATGTACACATACGAACAGGAAGCCTGTTCCATCTTGTGTAATCCTTCCCTGAGATCGGGAAATCCAAGGGAGTAGGAAGCAACCACCACGTCATAGGGTGGAGTAAGATCCTCAGTGAGATTAACATCTTCCCAGTGTTTTGGCACGACAGAGATATTTTGTATCCCAAGCTCATTTATCGTCTCATTGAGACAGTCCCGCATGCATTCCGATGGTTCAACTGCCGTAACATGTCTGACCATGCCTGCCAGCGGCACCGCAAGAGTACCCGGACCGGCACCGATGTCAAGGATTCGAACATCAGGGTCTATCTCCATTGCAGAAATCCGGGCCCGGGAGGCAGCCCAGTTGTTCCCCCGTATCGACTGGCTGAATTTTTTACACCGGTCCGGGTCTGACCACCGGTCTGTGCATGTAAGAATTCCTTTATTTCTGGTACATGAAGATTTTGGTTTTTTCCAGGCTTCATTCCAGTCAATTTCATTAACATTAATCATTAATTAAATCTTTTAATTACAACAGATAAATAAGAAATGTACCTGCTGATACCAGGGTACCCATTTGTATTTAAAACCGGCAACAAAAGACATCTCTTCAGCCCGGCAGTCAGTGTCCCTGGACTCCTGCCAAAAAGGAGATACAAACTTACAATACATAAAAACCCACCCTGATGGATTACCTGTTATCTTCAGTCAAAAGGTAAAAGGATTGATTCATGGCAGAAGACCAGATTGCCAGGAACCGGAAAGATAAGGTAAAAGAGTACATACGATGCACCAGGTCCCTTGTACCTGCCATACTTTAGAGGCTTTAATTTTTGCATAAAAAGCAGATATACTGGTATGTATGGTTCATTCCGGTTTTATCTGTAATGTAACATACATTTCTCACCATCTACTGTATTTATTAAAAATAGTTAAAATTTACATATGTATTGGGTTTTTATTTTATTAAGTTGATATTATGTGATTGAATAACTAAATTGATTACTATTCAATCAGGACATAGTCATGAAAAAAACATATATCTGTATGTATCTCCTGTTATTGTGTGCAATCTCTTTGTCTCAGATCGCACTTGCAGAAGTTACCCCTGCAGACCATCTCATTACTGATTCACTTGGAAGAGAGGTTAGTATTCCTGTAGAAATTAGTAATGTTCTCAGCACAGCTCCGCCAACAACGATGACCATATACCTGGTTGCTCCCGAACTCCTGCAGGGATGGAATTTTGACCCTGTTCCGGCAGGTGGGAAATTCATTCCAGAGCAATATCATTTCCTTCCCATTGTTGGCGGATGGTTTGGAAAAAGTGATGGCAATTATGAGACATTTATGGATCTCTCCCCTGATCTCATTCTTGAAGGTCGGACCATAACAGGAGAACCAACCGATATTGTTGCAGTAACAGACAGACAAGCCCATTTTTATCCAATTCCGCTTGTAACTGTAGAAGACACTGCAAATGTCTCTGCCTTTAAAAAACCGATATCATTCATTGGAACTATTCTTGGCAGAAAAGAAAGGGCTGATGATCTTATTGCATACTATGAAGAGGCATTGAGAACGGTTCAGGAAACGGTTCTAGAAATCCCTGAAGAACAAAAGGTAAAAGTCTATTATGCCGAGGGACCGGAAGGACTGGCTACCGATCCAAGTGGATCTCAACACTCGATGCTCATTGATCTCTGTGGTGGGAACAATGTTGCTGCAACGAAAATCACACCTGGTATCGGGATGACACCAGTCTCATTAGAGCAGATTATTAGCTGGAATCCGGATGTAATTATTGCAAGTGACGCATCATTTGCGACATCAGTACTGGATGATCCGCTATGGAATGATATTTCTGCCGTGAAAACCGGCCGGGTTTATGGTGTGCCCCTTGCTCCCTTCTCCTGGTTTGACAGACCTCCCGGAACAAACCAGATACCGGGTCTGTACTGGATGCTTCATACCCTCTACCCGGACCGATACTCTGCTGATTCATTAAAAGAAAAGATTAGCCAGTTCTATTCATCGTTTTATGGTATAGATCTCTCCTCAGAAGAACTTCTGGGATTAATTGCCAAAAACCCGGTGTATGGGGCAGACTGATATCCATGACAATACCCAATGATAACCGGATGAAGGATGATAATGATAAAGTAAAAGGATTTGCCGAGATTGCTGATACTATCTTTGCCCCGATATATCCGGTTATTGCGAACCAGATTCTCCTTGCCACCGGCATTAAATCAGGGGTTGCACTCGATGTGGGGAGTGGTCCGGGTCATCTTGCAACCGCTCTCGCTACCCTGTCTGACCTGACGGTATATGCCCTTGACATTTCACCGGATGTAATTTCGATTATGGAAAAACGCATTATAAAAAACGATCTTTCAGGCCGGGTGATTCCTATACAGGGAGATGTCAGCTCCCTTCCCTTCGAGGATAAAACGGTTGATCTGGTGGTGAGCCGGGGGTCATGGTTTTTCTGGGAAGATCTTGCCGGGGGCATCTCTGAAGTATACCGGGTTTTAAAACCCGGAGGGAAGTCCTACATTGGTGGCGGATTTGGTACCACATCCTTAAAGCAGCAGATTGTATCTGCAATGAAAAAACGCGATTCAGATTTTGAATCAGGGATGCAAAAAAGAATATCTTCCCGATCTCCTGAAATTGTTACTGCAGCGCTGAATACTGCCGGAGTACCTCATTATACGATTATCAATGATGAATCCGGATTCTGGTTACAGATGGTGCGTCAGTGACAGTATGTGTTTATTGTCACCATGAATGTGACATACAAGAGGGGGGTACTGGCAGATGTGCAATGTATACAGCGACCAATAATATCGTTACTGAGCGATTTCCTGATAAATGGCTTATCGCGACACCGGTATCTGTTGAGACGATTCCATTTGTTCATGCCTGGCCCCGGTCAAAAGCACTTCAGATAAGTACGGTAGGATGCAATCTTACCTGTCCTGGTTGTGTCTCTGAAGTTATTGTTCGAAATCCTGATATCATGGGAACCGGTCTTATACCCTGGGATCCCCTTTCATTGATACATGAAGCAGAACAGGAACACTGTCAGGGAATCGTATTCTGCTTAAATGAACCGACAGTCTCTCTACCTTCATTTCTTCGGGTAGCACATCTGGCAAAGGATAAGGGGATGTTTGTCGGGTGCTCAACAAATGGATATTTTTCTGATTATACCCTGGATCTTCTCCTTCCGGTACTTGATATGGTAAATGTCGGACTCAAAGGGAAAGATCCAAACGTTCTCAAATCATGCGGAATCGGGGATACATCCGTAGTTATGAAGAATATCTCCCGATTGGTTGCGGCAGGGGTGCATGTTGAAGCTGCACTGATGCATGTGATGGGTCAGGAAGAAGACCTGGTTGCCCAGGCAAAGGAAATCATCTCACTATCAGATACCATACCGATTCAAATAATGCGGTGTATGGCGTTTGGTGATCTCAGGGAAGATTGTGAACCTGCCATTCCGGATTCTGAAAACCTTTGTGATCGAATTCGCTCGTTTACTCCCCATGTGTATCTTTTCAATTCTCCCGGGAGTACCTGTTTGAATTCAATCTGTCCGGTTTGTGGAGGGATTATTAGCGAACGTGAACTATATGGACCAATGGGTTGCAGACCTCTCACATTCCGGGAGAACGCAACGTGCATATGTGGGTACCAGTTGCCAATTGCCGGATCTGTTCAACCGAACAGATATGAAGAGGAAGGAATGATTGGTGGGTATCGACCAACCCGTGCTCTTGAATTTATAGAGGGAATTGTCTCCTGTCTTGGTGTAAATGATTCCGTATGCGCAACACAGCTCTGGCGGTCATTTCTGGCAGGGAACGGAATGAATAAAATCCATGACAGAATCCAGAGGATCTCTTCATACTATGGCATTATTCAGGAAGTTGCAGATATAATCAACCAAAAAGAG
>Ga0268279_1000614_pt1 | contig 21875 bp, 16 predicted proteins | sample saktaG_6_FD_190142 | JGI IMG/M metagenome (GOLD analysis project Ga0268279, IMG submission 190142) | Saline water microbial communities from Sakinaw Lake, British Columbia, Canada - sak_2010_1_5_80m | ecosystem: Environmental > Aquatic > Non-marine Saline and Alkaline > Saline ...
AGAGAGCTAACTTCAAGTAACTTCGTCAGTAGATATCGTTTTCCATTCTAGCGCAAATTGTTTGTCGGCATGCCTTCATAACCAAAATCAGCATCATGCGGGCGATTCGGGATAGCTGAATAGTTACCATTATTCATTTATAAGATTTTACGCGAAGTAGATTCAACCTATTTTGATGAAGCGAGAGGAGATAGCCTATGAAAGATGATCAGTGATACAACCCGCATTCCGCATCAACGCTCCAATCCATAGTATTTTTCGCAATCCTGCCCCAATAGTCTGATAATCTTAACAAGATTATCATTCAGATTCGCAATCTTCATGTGCATTTCACCATTAATCCAGATTGTAACTTCTGCAACTCCCATGAACAGAAAAGCTATCCACTTGAATGTTGGCTTTTGTGTTGGCTTCTTTAGCTGATTCGGGATGGTCTCTCCCGTCTCTCGCATCCGTTTTCTGATCAGCCACTCCGCGATAGAATATTTCACTCGATGAAGATCGCGGGCCGGCCGGGCTCCGCGTTCCTGCTCTTGCCCATGGGGTCCTCGCCGGGCTCGTCCGCCGAGTATACCTCGACTTTGCAGCCGAAGGTCTTCTCCAGGTACCTCTTCTCCCACGAGAGGGTCTCAAATTCGTCGATGGAGAGGGGGTCGGAGTTGAGGGCATGAGCCCCCTTCATCAGCCTCTGGCCGTACTTTGGAGCCTCCTTCTTGTGGGCCGCGACCTCGGGAAGGACCATCGCCGTCTTCATGATCGAGCCGACGTCGAGACTTCCAGCCTCCTTCAGGTCCAGGGCCGCCTTCAGCATCACCCTCTTCCATGATGGGGTGGTGAATAGGGTGATCTTCTCAGGTTGTCGGTTTGTGACCCTGATGATCTCTTCGACGTCGGAGAGGGTCCTCTCCAGAAGGTCCTCGGCCATCTCGGCCTCAGGATCTATGAGCTGAATGTCGGCCTCGGGCCACCGGGCGCGGGAGACGTATCCGTCACCCCCGACCACGGCACCGCCTGCGCCGACGCCCCCGCCAACCATCTCCTCCCAGATCTCCTCGCAGACGTGGGGCGTGAAGGGAGCCATCAGCCTCACCCAGACGTCCAGGACTGACCTGAGCTGGTTTTTTCCGCCCCGCCGCTGGTACCAGCGAAGGTCGTTGATCATGTGGTAGAAGGCGTTCTGGACCGCCCGGCGGGTCTGGATCAACTCCAGGGCCTCCGTCGTCTCTGAGATCCTCTTTTGAAGTTGGCTTACCATCCAGCGGTCGATCAGCTCGGGCTCTGCCTGCTCGTCGATCTCTTCGTCAGCGATGATCTCTCTTGCAATGTTGTAGAACCTGAACACCTGCTGCCTCGTCGATTCGACGCCCTCGTTTCGCCAGTCGGCGTCCTGGGTGTGCTCGGCGTTCGAGAGTATGTAAAGCCTCGTGACGTCGGCCCCATTGGCGTCGACGGCCCGCCGGAGGGTGAGGAGCGGCCCCTTGGACTTGGACATCTTCTTTCCCTCAAGGGATACGAAGCCATTGACGGCCATCGCCTTGGGCCAGAGAGACGGCGGGTAAATCGCCACGTGGTGGTATAGGAAGAAGAGGAGGTGGTTTGCCACCAGGTCCTTTCCCGAGGACCGCAGGTCGACCGGGTACCAGTACTGGAAGTCCTCTCTGATCTGAAGGACCGTCTCGAGGGGTATACCCGTCAGATCGGCGACATTGCCTGGGTCTCCCTTGCCGAGGAATATGTAGTCGAAGAACTCGGGAACGAGATTGTCGATCTTCATCCCGGCGTTGACATACTTTGCCAGGATGTAGTAGGACATGTAGATGGTGGAGTCGCCGAGGGACTCGATCAGCCACTCCTTGTCCCAGGGAAGGTTAGTGCCAAGGCCCTTCCTCCGAGCGCAGGCCTTCTCCTTCAGCCAGTCGACCTTGTTCTCAAACTCGGTCCTGATCTCCTCGGGGATGAGCCTCATGCTCGCCAGGCACTCGAGGACTCGCCCCTTCCATTCGGGGTCGGAGTAGTTCAAAAACCACTGGTCCTTGACCATCTTGACGGCGCACCGGGTCCCGCACCTGCAGATGACGGGGGTCTCGCTGAACTCGTAGAAGGTTTCGGCGATCTTCTGCTCGATCAGGTCTGCGAGGAGTATGTCCTTGATCTTGGAGACGGCGGTACCGGCGTACTTTCCGGTCCTCTCCTTGAGAACGCCGTTGTGAAACTCCCTTCGATAGACGAGCTTGGTCGCCTCCTCGGCCTTGGGGTCGTTCTGGTCCACAACGCCCAGCTCCTCTGCAGCCTCGACGGCGGGGAACTCGCCGTAATCGGGTACCTCGATCAGGGAGATGAACTCAATTTTTCGAAGGTCCTCGGTGATCCCGTAGCCGCTCAGATCCCGGTCGTAGAGGTCCTTCAACGCCAGGTAGTCATAAGGGGCGTGGGCTGGAACGCTCATCACGATGCCGCTGCCGTTGTCCGGATCGACGAAGGATGCGGGAAGGATCAGAACCTCGGCTCCGGTGAGGGGGTTGGTGACCATTTTGCCGATCAGGTCTCTGCCCCTCATCTCCCCAATCCTCTCCACGGACCTATCTGTGTAGGTCAGCTTCTCGTAGGCCTCTTGGCTTACGATCCAGGTCTCGTCGTCGACCCTGGCGACGGCGTGGACGATCTCGGGGTTGACCCAGAGGTTGGTGACACCGAAGACCGTCTCGGGCCTGAGGGTGGCGCACGGTAGGATCTGGTCGCCCATCCTGAACTTGATCAGGGCGAATTCTATGATCGTCGCCTCCTCGCCCTTGAGGATGTCATGGTCCTCGACGGGGTTTTCGTCGTTTGGACACCACCTCACCGGGTGGCTTCCCTTGGTGACGTACCCGAGCCCCCGGAGGATGAAATACTGCCACTCGATGAACTTCTTGTAGGCGGGATCTGTCGTTGTGAACTCCCGCCTCCAGTCGATGGAGTAGCCGATCGACTGCATCGCCGTCTTCGACTCTCTTCTGAAGTAGTCGACGATCGCCTGGGGCGTCGTCAGGGTGTAGAAGACCTCCGGCGGGATGTCGTGGTGCTCGGTGTAGACCTTCTCGATCTCGGGATCCCTGTTCTTCACAAGCTCGCTTAAGCCGACGATGGGCGTACCCGTGACGTGGAAGCCCATGGGAAAGAGGACGTTCTCTCCCCTCATCCGCCGATACCTTGCGACTACGTCGCCGATGGTGAAGGTTCTCGTGTGGCCCGCGTGGAGGTTTCCGTTCAGGTAAGGGTAAGGTATCGTTATGAAGAACTTCTTTTTGAGGGCCGGTTCCGCCTGAAAGATGCCCTCCTCAGACCACTTCCGCTGCCACTTCGATTCGATCTTTGGGGCCGAATAATCTTCGAGCAAATCCATCACCTCCCTTCCGGTCAGAGGGCCTTCTCCTCTGCCACCATCTTCTCCATCCTCTTCACTGCCTCGGTGATCCTCTCGGTCGGCTGGGTGACCGAGAACCGAACGTACCCCTCGCCATAGTCGCCAAATCCGACGCCCGGCGTCGCTACGATCCCGAGCTTGTCGATCAGCTTTCTCGTGTACTCCTTGGATTTGCCGCCGGTCCAGGCCCAGAGGTAGAAGGTCGCCTCCGGCTTTTCGACCTCAAGGCCGATCTTCTTCAGGCCCGCATAGAGGAGCTCGACCCTCTCCTTGTAGGTCTTTCTCATATCGGCGGCGACCTCCCGTGAATTTTTGAGAGCTACAATCCCAGCGTCCTGGACGGCGCCGAAGTTTCCGGAGTCGATGTTGCTCTTGACGTCGCCGATGCCCTTTATGATCTCGTGGTTTCCGACGACGAAGCCCACCCTCCAGCCGGTCATGTTGCAGGTCTTGGAGAGTGAGTGAAACTCGACGGCGACCTCGCGGGCACCCTCGACCTCCAGGATCGAGGGCGGCCTTTTTTCGCCGAAGTAGACCTCGGAGTAGGGGTTGTCGTGGAGGATGATCAGGTTGTTATCCACTGCAAAGTCGACGAGCTTTTTGAAAAACCCGACGTCAGCGCAGGCACCTGTCGGGTTGTTTGGGTAGTTGAGAAAGATCAGCCTCGACTTTCGGGCCACGTCGGAGCTTATGGCGTCCAGGTCTGGGAGAAAGTCCCGCTCTCTTTTGAGGGGTAGGATGACCGGAACGCCTCCTGCAAACTCGACGGCGGTCTTGTAGACGGGGTATGCGGGGTCAGGGATGAGGGCGAGGTTTCCCGGGTTCAAAAATGCCAGGGGCGCGTGCGCGATCCCCTCTTTGGAGCCGATCAGGGCGAGGACCTCGGACTCGGGGTCGAGGTCGACGCCGAAGGTCTCTTTGTACCATTCGGCAACGGCCGTCCGGAACTCAATCTTACCCTCGTAGGAGGGGTACTGGTGGTTGTCGGGGTTCTTTGCCGCCTCGCAGAGAGCATCGATAATTTTTTTGGGGGTGGGCAGGTCCGGATCGCCGACCCCGAGGTCGACGACGTCCACCCCTTTTTTCTGGGCCGCAAGCTTCGACCTGTCAATTGCTGCAAAGGGGTATGGTGGGAGGGATTTTATCCGATCAGAGTACATGGAATATTATCTCCATCAGCAGTATACATCCACGGCGTCGCCCCCGCCGGGATCTGACCAGGATCGCGGGGCGGCGTAGCTTTGCGAGATAGTAAATGTCACGTTGTATATAAGAGTAGAGGAAGCGATGCTTGATATCGAAGATCTGACCATCTGGCTCCCCAGAGAGGTGGTGGAACTTTATCAGAAAGAGGGGATAAGAGAGCTCTATCCGCCCCAGGCCGAGGCGATCGAGAGGGGCCTCTTAGAGGGGAAGAACCTGCTCGTCTCGGTCCCGACGGCCGCCGGAAAGACTATGCTGGCGGAGCTTGCGATGCTGAAGGCCGCTTTGGGAGGAGGGCGGTCGCTGTACATCGTTCCCCTGCGGGCTCTCGCTTCGGAGAAACAGGCCGCCTTCTCGCGGTTTGAGGGTCTGGGCGTGAAGGTGGGCCTTTCCAGCGGCGATATGGAGAGGCGGGACGAGTATCTGGGACGAAATCAGATAATAGTTGCCACCTCGGAGAAGGCTGACTCCCTGATCAGGAACGGTGCCCGGTGGATCCGGGACCTATCGGTCCTGGTCGTCGACGAGATCCATCTCCTCGATTCAACAAACCGAGGGCCCACCCTCGAGATGACGATAACCAAGCTCATGAGGATCAACCCGGATATGCAGGTTCTCGGCCTATCCGCGACGGTGGCCAACGCCCGCGAGGTCGCATCGTGGCTTTCGGCGGACCTCGTCGAGAGCCGGTGGAGGCCGGTGGAGCTGAAGGAGGGGGTCATCTGCGACGGAAAGCTCCACTTTCCCGGAGAGACGGTCTCCATATCCTCCAGCCGGGACGACCTCGTCGACCTCGTCGAGGACACCATGGACCAGGGAGGCCAGATCCTGATCTTCGAGAGCAGCAGGCGTAACGCCGAGGCGACGGCCGCAAAGCTGGCAAGGGTTGTCTCAAAAAGGACGGACGGGCCGAGCCAGGGTCAGGGCCAAGGCCGGGAGAGCTCGCGCCTATCTGAGAAGGTGCTGGCGACAGGCGAAAGCGAGACGGGAAAGAAGCTGGCAGAGTGCGTCAAAGGCGGAGTCGCATTCCACCATGCCGGTCTTCTGTCCGAGCAGAGGGCCATCGTTGAGAGGGGGTTTCGGTCCGGCGAGATCAAGGTCATAGCCTCGACCCCGACCCTTGCCGCGGGCCTGAACCTTCCAGCGAGGCGCGTTCTGATAAGAAGTTACAAGCGGTACGAGGGAGCGAGAGGGATGGTGGCGATACCTGTGATGGAGTATCGGCAGATGGCGGGCAGGGCCGGAAGGCCCGGTCTCGACCCAAGGGGCGAGTCGTTTCTCATGGCAAAAAGCGATTCCGAGATGAGGGATCTTATGGACCATTACGTCCACGGCGAGCCTGAGGAGATTTTCTCGAAGCTCGCCATGGAGCCCGCCCTCCGAACCCACCTTTTATCGACGATGGCGACCGGCTTTGCAACAAGCGCCGATGACCTGAAGAAGTTCGTCGACTCCACATTTTACGCTCACCAGCAGGACGCCTGGCACCTGGACGCCACCATCGAGAAGGTCCTCGAATTCCTGATCGATAGCAAGATGATCGAGGCCGACCTTCGGCCAACGCCCCTGGGGGAGCTCGTCTCAAGGCTCTACATCGATCCTCTCAGCGCCAGGATCGTCGTTGATAACCTGCGGTCCAAGGAGAAAATCAAGATCACGGATCTGACCCTCCTTCACCTGATCACCATGACCCCCGACATGGACCCCCTCTACATCAAGGCATCGGACGGCTGGGTCGAGGAGTTCGTCGATCAGCATTATGGTGAGTTCTGTCCCGAGGACAACTACGACTGGATGATGAGGGAGGCGAAGACCTCAGCCCTCCTTCTCGACTGGATCTCCGAATCCGAGGAGGAGAAGATCGCCGATCGGTTCAGGGTAGGGCCCGGCGACATAAGGAGGGTGGCCGAGACCGCCGAGTGGCTGATGCATTCGGCGGGGCGTCTCTCAGAGCACCTGGAGCTTGGCGCCACATACAGGATCCACCAGCTCGAAAAGAGGATCCACTACGGCGCGGGACCCGATCTCCTCAGCCTCCTGGACCTGAAGGGCGTCGGAAGGGTGAGGGCGAGAAGGCTTCATCGAGCCGGGTACACCAGCCTCGACAAGCTGAGGGAAGCAAAAGCGGCCGAGATAGCCGAGGTCGTCGGCCCCAAGATCGCAGAGAAGGTGATGGCCCAGCTCAGGACAGGGGCCGGATAAGACGCAAACAAAAGGGCGTGAGCGAAAGATCGTGAGAAGAAGGGCGCGAGCATAAGGATGTGAACGGGAGGCTTGAACTTGGAGATGAAAGAGGAAAATCTTGATCAGAGCCGCCGGGTGAACCTGGGGGGGATCGTACCCCTCTCCACGGTGGACTGGACCGGCGTTGCCGCCATCGTCGTATTTTTGAGGGGCTGCCCCCTCAAGTGCCCCCACTGCCAGAACTGGCATCTCCGATCGGGGGAGAGTTTCGAGGATCTGGCCGTCGTCGAGGAGATGATCAGGTCGGCCTCGCCCTTCGTGAGCGCCGTCGTACTCTCGGGAGGCGAGCCTCTGGCCCAGCCCCGGGCGGCGCGGGATATCGCCGGCCTCGCAAAAGAGCTGGGGCTGAAGGTGGGGGTCGAGACCTGCGGCTTTTACCCTGAGGTTCTCAGAGACCTCCTCGAAGCCGAATTAATCGACCATGTCTTTCTGGACGTGAAGGCCCCCCTAGTTGACCCCGAATACGCCAGGGCCACAGGGAGGGATAACGTGGCGCCGAGGGTCGAAGAGTGCCTCAAAACCTGCCTCAGCCTCAATGTCCCCCTGGAGGTGAGGACGACAGTGTTTCCGGAGATGCCCTCCTCCGAGGAGGTGGGGACGATCGGGGAGCATCTTCGAAACCTCGGCATAGGCTCCCCCCTCACCATCCAGCAGGGAAGGCCGCGGGAGGGTGAGGAGCCCTTCGACCCGGTCCCGGCAAAAGAGCTGAGGGATCTGGCCGAGGCGGTGAAGAAGCTGATCGGGATTGAGGCCGTGTACAGGTCGAGAGGAGACGACGAGGATTTCGACGAAGATTAAAGGCGGCGACGATAGATCAGAGGGCGAAGAAGGACGATCAGTGGGAGTGACGAGAATTGAAGATCGTGGGCTTTGTGGGTATGCCCGGCTCCGGCAAGTCGGTGGCAGCAGACGTTGCAAGAGAGATGAATATACCCGTCGTCGTCATGGGCGACGTCATCCGGGAGGAGGCGGCGCGGAGGGATCTTGCCCCCACTGACAAGAACCTCGGGAATGTTGGAAACGACCTCCGGGAAAAGGAGGGCCCGGCCGCCATCGCCGCCCGGTGCCTCGCGAAGATCCGCGAAACGAAGGCGCCCGTGGTCGTCGTCGAGGGGATCAGGAGCAAATCCGAGGTGGACCTCTTCAGGGCAAGCTCCAACGGCTTTCAGCTCATCGAGGTCTACGTCCCCGACGAGGTCCGGCTCGCGCGGATCAGATCCAGGGGCAGGTCCGACGACGCCAACGAGCGGGACCTCGCAGAGGCCGTGGCGAATCGGGACGCCCGGGAGCTTGGCTGGGGGATGGGTGAAGCGATCCGGGCGGCGGATTTGCGGATCGAGAATGCGGGAAGCGTGGAGGAGTTCGAGGCGAAGGTGAGGGAGGTATTAGAAGGTGATGAAATTTTAAATAATTCGCGTGGAAAATTTAATAAAGAATAACGCAACAAAAAAGGAGCTTGTGGAGAGCATGAAAGCAAAATCCCTATCAGACGTTTACGACATATTCGACCCACAAGAGGCGCTAATCGGAGAGACGCTCAAGGAATATTACGTGAGGAGAGAAAGTCCAATAGATAGGCATGCAAATGCACTCCGATCGAGCAGGAGGCCGTTGAAGTACCTCTTTGTAGGAAGCAGGGGAAATGGTAAGAGCACCGAACTCAACAGGCTATCTGAGCTTTTAGAGAATGATCTACTCATAGTGCCTTTCTCAATTAGGGATAAGCTAAATTTATATGATATAGAATATTCTGACATTTTACTCATCGTAGCGGCAGAGATTTATAAAAAAGTCTCGGAAAATGTCGAATTGAGTAAAGAATTGAGCGGTTATCTTGATACCTGGTCTGAAAAAGTTATAGAAAATGAGAAAAGTTTGGGATTGAGCGGAGAGGTTAAGACGGGCTTTTCTGCGTTCTTCTTGAACATCACCGGGAAGATGAAGACGGAAGCGTCTACTAGAGAAGTTACCAGGAAGGTCATACAACCACAGTTAAGCGATCTGATATATGCTGTGAATAAGATAATAACCGAGGCGGAAGAAAAACTCGATAAGAAGATTCTCGTCATAATCGACGATCTCGATAAGGTGAATTTGGAGAAGGGAGAAGAGCTATTCTACAAACATGGGGCTGAGTTGACGTCGCCAATTTGCAAGATTATTTACACGATTCCTCAGCCATTGCAATTCTCAAATAAAAAACGACAGATAGTTCTTCAGTATTTTGATGATAGTATAGATCTAGGAAATATAAATATTCGTAATAGGCGTGGTGAGACAGATCCTAAAGGCTTCGATCTGATGAAGAAGGTAGCTCTGAAGAGGATGGACGAATCGCTAATATCAGAAGATGCTCTTAAGCTGGCGATCGAATATTCCGCAGGAGTTATGACGGAGTTTATAAGGATAATAAGATCTGCTGGGAATATTGCAAATACCGATGGTAGAAGCAGGATAGAAGTGCCGGATGTAGAACAGTCCATTGCCGATACCAAGAACGATTACATCAGGATTCTGAACCCAGAGGACATCGAGATTTTAAAAGATGTTATGAGAATGAAGGGCAAAGTTGACGGAGATAAATTCCAGGATCTGCTTTTCTGCCTTGCTATACTTGAATATTCAAACGATGAGGTCTGGTATGACATCCATCCTGCCATCAAGGGAATTATTGAACGAGCTGAAGCTGGCGAAGAGTAAGAACAGCTTAATCTTTGCCATCACAGAAGACCGAGAAGGGTTAAGTCAGCTTTTAAAATCGAATAATTTTGATGTACGCCCGGTGGACCTGAGAGATGACGGCAATCTGCTTGAAATGCTGGTTAAGTGGGAGCGTACTCCTGATAACGCGGTTTATCTGATTTACGGGATCTCCAGTCAATTTCCTTCAGTTCTAGGATACTTGAATCTGCATCGTGACCTGTTTTATCAAATCAAAAGACCTGTTTTAATGACCGTAAGCGAATATGAGATAAGAGAGATACAGAAACACGCTCCGGACTTATATCGATACAGAAGCAGGACATACAACCTCAACGAGAAAGGAATGACGGGGATTGAACCAACATTCTCAGAGCCAAAATCCGTTTATTACAAGTTGCCGATCTTTGAAGAGAAGATTGATGTAGCTGCCATGAGAGAAAGGATAAAGTTAGATGAATATTTGCTAGGAACGGTAAATGATGATTATAAAAAAGCAGAATTATATATGGACCTTGCTATTTCTTATTTTAAGTTGGATGATTTAGATACGGGTAATGACTACTCAAGAAAATCAATGAATATAAGAGAGCGTTTAAAAGATGAAAAGGGGATTCTAATAAATTACCGCAGACTTATTCTTGTTTTTCTGTTGAAAAAGCAATTCAGAAAAGTTATAGAGCTATCCAGCCTGTTATTAAAGTCAGATCCAACTTCAGCCTCGGATTACCTTTTTCGTGGCATCGCTTATCTGGAATTGGGACAATTCGAGACTGCCCTTAAATGTTACGATAAGGCGATCGAACTCGATCCACGGAACGCAAATATTTGGCTCCGAAAGGGCCTTGCCCTCGGCATGTTGAACCGCTACGAAGATGCCCTCGAATCATTCAAGAAAATGATCGAATTCGATCCGCAAAATGCCATTCCTTGGCAAGGCAAGGGCCTTGTCCTCAACATTTTGAACCGCTACGAAGATGCCCTCGAATCATTCAAGAAAGCGATAAAACTCGATCCGCAAAACGCCATTGTTTGGCAAGGCAAGGGCTATGCCCTCAGCAAATTATTGAGGTGGGAGGAAGCCGTTGATTCTTTCGAGAAAGCGGTCGAACTCGATCCGCAAAACGCCATTGTTTGGCAAGGCAAGGGCTATGCCCTCAGCAAATTATTGAGGTGGGAGGAAGCCGTTGATTCTTTCGAGAAAGCGGTCGAACTCGATCCGCAAAACGCCATTCCTTGGCAAGGCAAGGGCCTTGTCCTCAACATTTTGAACCGCTACGAAGATGCCCTCGAAGCTTTCGAGAAGACAGCAGAACTTGGAATGAAATCTGCGACACTTTACATCACCCTCGCCTGCCTATACCGCAAGCTTGGGAAAGAAGCCGAGAGCGCCGAAGCGTGCAAACTCGCCCGCGATCTTATCGAGAGGGAGAACGAATACACCCGCGCCTGCTTCGAGGCGGTCTGCGGGAGCGCCGACGCCGCCCTCGCGCTGCTCAGAACCGCCCTGGAGAAAAAACAGCAGACTGCGGACTGGGCGCGCCAGGACCCCGACTTCGAGTTCATCCGGGACGACCCCCGCTTCAAGGCCCTGCTGGACGAGTTCTCCGAAGACGGGAAGGAAGGGCCGGAGTGATCCCGCGCCGCCCGACGCCGACGGCACGGCGGTCGTCGAAGCTCAGGAATTCGCGCCAGTTTTAACTACCTCCGGCCCTAAAGAATATGCCGGAGGTCGCTTGGTTGAGAGAGTTCGCAAAGCCGAAGGTGGTGGTGAGCAGGTGCATCGAGTTCGACCACTGCAGGTACAACGGCCAGATCATCTCTAGCGACTTCGTAAAGAGCCTCACGCCCTACGTCGATTTTCTGCCGGTCTGCCCCGAAGTGGAGATCGGCCTCGGCGTTCCCAGAGGATCGCTCAGGCTCGTCTCTTCTGCCGAGGGGGGAGAGAGGGACACAAGGCTCGTCCAGCCGACGACGGGCCGGGACGTCACAGCTGATATGCAGAGCTTCTCAGCAGAGTTCCTCGACTCTATCGGCGAGGTGGATGGCTTCATCCTCAAGGCGAGCTCCCCATCCTGCGGCATCAAGAACACGAAAGCCTACCCCACCGCCGGAAAGTCGGCGGCAGTGTCCAGGAACGCCACCGGCATCTTCGGCGCCGAAGTCCTGGCCCGGTATCCGGACCTGGCGGTGGAGGACGAAGGACGGCTGAGAAACCCTCGGGTGAAGGAGCACTTCCTCACAAAGCTCTTCACCCTGGCTCGCTTCCGCAAGGTCGAGAAGTCGGGGTCGATGCAGGAGATGGTGCGGTTCCAGACCGAGAACAAGATGCTCCTCATGGCCTACAACCAGACCGAGCAAAAAGCCCTCGGCAAAATAGTGGCAAACCACGACCACCGGCCCTTCAATGATGTGGTCGGGGATTACGAGGCCCACCTGAAGCGGGCGCTCTGCCGGGCCCCCAGGTACACCTCCAACATAAACGTACTGATGCACATCCTCGGTTACTTCTCAGACCGACTCTCGGCTGGCGAGAAGGCCCTGTTTTTGGACAACCTCCAGAGGTACAGGGACGGCAAGATCACCATCTGCCCCAACACCACCCTCCTCAAGTCCTGGACCGTCAGGTTCGAGAACGATTACTTGATGAGCCAGACCTTCTTTGAGCCCTACCCCGAAGATGTGATCGAGGTCGATCCGGTCATCTCCCACAAGGGACGAGACCTCTGGAAATAGAAAAAAATAGGAAATAGAAAAAGACGGAAAGGGCGAAAAGAAACGAAAAGAAAGAGAAAGGGAAAAAAGCGAAAAAAGAGAACGCACGGACCTCTAGCCCTCCGCCATCCTCTTCGCCCTATCCTTCTCCGCCACCAGGACGTTCTCGTTCAGCACCTCGCAGGCGTTCTTGTTCTTCCACCAGGCCATCCTATCCTCGTCGAGGACGTCTGAGGCCGCGTAGATGTTCTCAAACTCCTGGTCGTAGACGGTGTACTCGGTGTTCAGGGGCACCATCGACTGGCCACCGACTTTCGAAAAGGAGGGGTCCACCTCGATCACCTCGCCCTTCTTGTTCCTCACCAGAAGCCAGACGTGGCCGTTGCCGTTGCCCTTGCCGACGAAGTCCTCGGCGTAGGCGAAGGAGACGTCAAACCCGTGGCTCTTGAAGTACCACTCGTAAAAGGCGGCCCTCTCGAAGACGTCAAGGTCCGCGGCGTAGCCCTTGATGGAGCTGCTGTACCTGATAACGTCATCGGGGTTCTGGACATCGGCGGGCTTCAGCTCCAGATAATAGGGGTCCGGTATATCTTTTCCATCCCTTCCGCCGAAGTCGCCGCCGAGGGGTCCGTCCCCTCCCCCGTCGCTGCGCAAGAGGGCGTAAGCCCCGATCAAGATGATGGCAGCCACCAGGAAGATCCACTTCTTCGCCAGATTTTAGTCCTCCTGTAATCCGCTCCAGGAATTCGCACCAGGTTCAAAGGCCCCGTTCCGCGAGGCATCTGCTCACCTCGGCCTCCACGATCCTGCGAATTTCCTCATCATCGATCTGGTGTCCGCCCCGATGGGGCTCGTGAACGCCGGAATCTCGGCTCGTCCTCTCGAAGATGTTCCGCTCGTTGAGGAAGAAGGGCTTCTCTCCTTTCTCGATCCTGATGAGTCCCTCCTTCAGCTGCTCCTGGATCCCATCCTCCCCGTAGAAGTAATCCTCGATGGCCTCTGGCTTCTTCATCCACTCTTCCACCAGGTTGCTCTCAGGATCATCTATGTACTTGAGGGCCATCCTGATCACCCTGTGAAGACGGTGCTCCAGGGTTCCCTTCACCTCGCATCCTCTCTCCACGCCGTAGGGGTTTCTCAGCAGGATCAGGATCTCATCCCAGTGGTTCTCTCCCAGCTTCCTCCAGGGATTAATCCGATCTTCTGTTAGTTCGGTCTGCCCCGCCACCGCCTTCACGATCTCGTCGAGCTTCATGAACCCTCTAGTGAATACATAAGCTCTTTCGGCCTTTTTCGGATCGCACCCGAAGAGCCTCCCCTCGTATAGGGCCTTTTTGACGAGGTTCTCTTCGGGGTCCTTTCGCCTCTTCTCCCGCCAATAGCAGGGAATCAGTATGGGGGAACGGCTTGGACTCAGACCCTCTATGAACTTCTCTCGCACCGGGGTGCTCCCCGGGTCCTCCCCAGGATAATGGTGGCCTGCAACGAAAGGTCTCATGGCCTGATGGATGTAATCGTCTATGGCGGAATAATTGCCCTGTCCGAACTTCTTGACCATGATCTGATTGTCGATCAGGATAATCCCATCCACTCCCACGCCGATCTTTTTGGTCATCAGGTCGAACATAGAGATGGTGGCACCCAGGTCCCTCTTAGCCTCCTTCGCTCTCTGCTGAGAGTCCGCCCCCTCCTCGGTGAGGACCCCCAGGACGAAGACGGGATATGCAGGCCTCTCACCCCGTATGTATCCAGTTATTGGATTTATGAAGCCTGTCCCTGTCCCGCCACCAAGAGAGACTACGAAGAGGATGCCATCGGTCGTCTCCGAGGCGTCGTCGTTAGCCTTGGAGTCGGCAAGAACAGTGTACTCGCGTATGCAATCCCACGCCTTTCTCAGTATGGGGTTCCCCTCCCCATCGTATTCGGATTCGGCTGTGTTTCTTACGTCCTCATCGGTCTCGAATATCTCAAAGACGGCCTTCAGAAACTCGGCCTGCCTCATATAACCCTGCTTCTTAACGTCGTACCCGTAGCGGTCCACAATCAGCTTCGAGGTCTTGGATTCGGAGCGGATTACGTCGTGGGGTATGAAAAAGCCGGGATAGCATCCTCCATCCCCGGAGCCAAAGAAGTTCTGTTCTTTTGTCTCGTCGACGTCGGCCTCAAGCCAGAGGCCCTTCACCCCCCCGAAGGATACGTGCTCGCCCAGAGACTTCTTCAGCAGGGTCACGTCCTGGTTTTTGAGGAAACGCTCTGCCAGATGTCCTCCACAACCCCCGATTCCGACTATACATAGCTTCATCTCATCCCTCCCAAGGCCTCGGCATAGATCGGCCACAATAGCGCCAACTCAGATGCGAAGAGGGCCAGAAAGGCCACAATTCTCGAGCCCAGCTCCACCTGGGGAAATATCGTTCCCTGCTGGACGGAGAGAACTATGGATATCACAAGCAAGGGCACTGTGAGCATTATGGCGGCCTTCATATTTCTCGACAGCTCGTAATAGCCGTAAAGCTCCCTCGGGATAAAGGCGGCCGCAACGAGGGTCAAAAGCAGCACCATTAGCCCAAAGGTGGCAAAACCCAGGGGACCTGAGGAGAGGGTGGGGACCTGGTAGTAGTTGTGCCGAGGAAAGATCTCGGGCGTCAGGAAGTAGAAGTATGCGAAGGCCGCAAAGAGGAGCATCCAAGCGGTCGCGGCCGCAGCGTTGAAGTTTGATCCCTGGCGGGTGAACATCTCCTCGCGAAGTTCGTCCAGGGATATCTCGCCGACGTTGGTGGTGGCCGCCACCCTCCGGTAGGTCCTCTCCATGTTCAGCCAGTGGAGCCCCACTCCCAGGGCCAGTAGCAGAACGAAGAGCCCCAGGCCCAGAAGGCCGTTCGAAGAGATGCTGGCTAGGGCGTTAGATAACCCTTCGGGCACCAGGCTTGACGACATATCGACGGCCTGGACGCTGGCCACCGTCTCGTTCAGGCTGCTCATCTATAAAGCCTCCTTTCAATCACGATCCCACCGACCAGCGCTGCCAGCAGAACGGCGAGGATGTTCAAGATCGTCACCCTCGAGTATATCGGATACTCGACGATCCTCGGGTTGATCCTCCCTTCTGAGGTGCCGCTCATCTCCTCTCGAGAGTTTTGGTCCGTTGCCGAGTACTTGAAGTAATAGGTGAAGCTCTGGTTGGCGTCGGAGACGTCGAAGGGTTTGATATCGAAGAGGACGTCTTGCGCCTCCTCTGAGGTGTTGATGATCTTCGTCTCTTGATATTTGTTGGGATGAGACGGCGTGCTGGTGTAAAGGTCTATTCTAAGGTTACTTATCTCCGGGTTCTTCACCTTGAGGCTGAACCTGTAGTTCTGCCACCAGTATCGGTTTTCGTCTGCGGGCTCTGCATCAGGGTTCGAGACGAATATCTTGGGGCTCGGCAAAAGGTGGGGTCCGGGAAATATTCCCGTCCTGTTGTCGTTTAGACCGTCGCCGTAGGTGTAGCGGTAGGAGAAGTTCTTTCCTGCGTCGCCCTCTCCGAAGAAGCCGTACTGGCTGGCAACGAAGGTAACGTTCGTTCCAGACTTCACGTCTTGGGTCTCGTTCCTAAATTCCCTGTCTTGGTCGTCGAGGACGTGGAGGGTAACGTTAATCATGTCCCCATCGGTGTCGACGAACTGGGCTTCGTACCGGATCGGATCGTTGTACCTGGCTCTAGGCGGGTCGACCCTGATGCTGCCCTCGTCAACTTCGGGGGGGCTGTTGACCAGGTCCTGCTCGAGAACGCTGTAGTAATCGTCTTGCTGGTAGGGCTTCTCGTACATGGTGTCGGTGTAGTATGTGCTGTGCATATCGTTGAACCATATGCGGAAGGTCGCATTCCCCACCTCCTTCGAATCGGGGAAGGGGGTTATGCCAGACCAGTCCCTGGTGGTGGCGTTGTTCTTTTTGGAGTACTCGTTGGCGAGGATCACCCTCTGGGACCCAACTCTCGTGAAGTTGTCCTCACCGGGACCCTTGGACTCCAGCCAGAGGTAAACGTCCGAACGGACCTCGATGGGGTTATCGTTCTTCACCCAGGCGTAGATATCCAACTTGTCATTTCTGGTGATATCAGTCTTGGCCGAGGGGTACCATATCAGGACCGTGGGGGCGGTGTAGTCCTTAGGCGGGACGAAGGGTATGTGGAGAATCTTCTTGAGGTACTCGAACTTGTCAGGGTCATCCTGTTTCCATTTCTCCAGGTTCCCGATCAGGTCCTCCAGATCCAGCTTGACGATCTTCTTGCCGCTGCTTTTACTTTCGGAGCCGCCACTATCACCACTGGATGAAGGTGTCGATTTGGGCGGTGAGGGGCTAACCCCCTGGGACTGTGCTGCCAGGGGAAGGAGCAGAAAAATTATGATGAGGCATGCTGCGAATCTCTTCATATCGACTCCCCGACCGGCATGAAGTCTACCTCCAGGCGATACGGGTACCCCTTCCACTCAAGCCTCTTCCACTCGGCAGCGTCTGAGGCGTATACCTTGGGATCTTTTGCGAGGGTCCAGACGGTCCGGTCCATGGTGTAGACCAGGTCGACGGAGAGGCTGCTCAGGGATGAACGCACCTCCACGCCGTAAGTGTAGACGTAATCGCCGCGCGCTTTGTCGTAAGTCACGTTCCACGTCTTGTTTCTGAAGTTGGCCACCATATTCGGACCTCTGAACCCGTCCTCGCCATCCAGGAACCTACTCCCTGAGAGGAACCTGAACTTCGACTCGCCCAGGAAGGGCTCGGCGAAGGGCAGCTGGTCTATCGTGAAGTTCAGAGATCTATCGGTGAAGTTGTAGCTCTGAGGTTTACCGGCCTCGATCCAGGTCTTGCGGACGGGATCGTAAACTTCCAGCTTCACCACCATGGGTTCGGTGCTCTCGACGGAGTCCATCTCCATCGAATAGACGTAAGGCGTTCGAACCAGGCCCTCCGCCGATGAGTGGAAGCTCGCATCCCAGGACCCAAGAGACCCGTTGTTGGGTGAAACTCTTCCAATGATCGACTCCTTGAAGATGCTCGGCCCCTGGTAAACTGTAGGGGGCGAAGCCACGCGTATGAACCTGTAGCTGACGTTGCCGGCGACGTCCCCGTCGAAGGATACGTCCCTCCAGCTAATCCGAGGGTCGCCGTTGTAGGTGGCGATCCCCTGAGACCTCCAGATGGAGGAGCCCGGCTCACTAGTCTGAAGCTCGATGTCGCAGACTGGAAGGGCCGTGTTGACGTCCACAGAGTAAGTATACCGAGCAACGGTGCTCCCCCTTTCCGGAGTGGCGGAGGCGTTCTCATACTTTATCAGGACGATCTCGGGTCCCAGGTACACCTTCCCCTCGTCCTCGCGACTGGTTCCCAGGGGGCTCTCGGACTTGGGGTAGTAGAAGCTGAAGTAGTATGAGCTGGTTCCCTCCGAACCGATCGTCTCGCTCGGCATGACGCCGGTCCATTCCATCCTCTGCCAGCGGGTGGCGTTGGCGTACCTCTTCTTCTCGACGAGCTTGAACTGGTTTTGATCTATGTCCCAGATGTTCAATCCCACGTCCAGGTTCTTTGAGCCCTTGAAATCGAGAGCGTAAGCGAATGGCGTGCCCGAAAAGCCGTCTGCAGGATCGACGCCGGGGTTTCTGTATTCGTAATCCACCGGCCAGAAGGGCCCTTCGAAGACCTCCGTCTGCTTTCGTCCCACGAACCTGTAGTGGGCCTTGATGAAGTCGAAGTCGAGGGAGACGTTCTCCCATCTCAAAGTCTGCCAGGCGCCGATGTTGGTGTAGTTCAGGCTTTCGCAGTCCTTCCAGGGGCCGATCACCTCTGGCGCCGTCTGGAGGGTTACCGCGTCCTCCGCGCTCGAGAAGACGTCGATCCGATAGCTGTAACGGGTCTCGTTGGTGCCCATCTTCGGCGAGACCTCGACGTTCTTGTAGACGGTGATCATCTTGATCAGGGCGGGCTGGCCGTCGTATCCCTCCAGGGTCACCGGATCTCCGACTAGGGGGGTGATCAACACCCTGTACCAGCCTTTCTCCCAGGTGCTGGTCTCGTTTTCGTTGGAGGCCCATTCGCCGAATGCACCGCGGCTCATCTCCGGCGACCTGAAGTTGACGTCGAACTTGATATCCTGGGACGAGTGGGCTGTGATGCTGACGTCAGATGTGTATTTTTTTGAGGCGGTGTAATCGGTGTAGTCGGGTCCGACTTCCATCTCCACCACGTAACGCATGGCGCAGGTCATTCCATTTGCCAGGTGAACTTTGTAGGCGATAGGCTGGTTGACGTTGAAGGGCATCTTAGCGGTTCCGACCTGCTGGAAGCTCATCGAAGCTTCCGACTGGCCCAGAGCGGGAGCCAGAATTAGTGTGACCACGACAAAAATGAGTAATGCACATTTTGGAGATCTCAAGCTTTCACGACCCACTTGATTTCTGGGATTATTTTCGAAATTACCTTTGGGGTTATAAGAGATGTCTCTATTAAATGTTAACGGATGAACTGATGGGCAGCTGCCACCAAAAGAAAAATGTTGACGCGGGCTTCACGCGTCGATCGCCTTGCTCGCCGCCTCGACTCCGGCTCCCAGAGAGGATATCACGCCTTCCTTCTCCAAGACCAGCTCCAGGGTCTGAATGGTCCTGAGAACGTCGGACTCGGTGCAGGCGCCCATTGTTCCGATCCTGAATATCTTGCCCTTGAGGCCTGACTGGCCGCCGGAGACGACGACGCCGCGCTTGCGCATTCCTCCGCGAAGCTGGCCGTCGGTGATGCCGGTTGGCATCTTCATGGCGGTGACGGTGTTGGAGTAGGTGGAGTGCTCGTTCACCTGGGGGAATAGCTCGATCTCAAGAGCTGATGCAGCCTCTCTTACCCCCTCGGCGAGCCTTGCCATCCTGGCCCGTCTCTCGGGAAAGCCCTCCTCTGAGGCCATGTGGAGCGCCTCCTCGAGGGCGTAGAAGAGGGAGACGGCTGGGGTGTAAGGCGTCTGGTTCTTTCTTGACTTATCGAGGTGGGCCTTGAGGTCGGTGTAGTAGCCGCCCTTGCCGTCCTCCAGCATCTCTTCGGCCTTCTTGCTCACGGTCAACATGGCGAGGCCCGGGGGGACTGCAAGACACTTCTGAGATCCTGTGATGGCGATGTCGACGCCCCATTCGTCGGTGAGAAACTCGTTTCCACCGACGGAGGATATACCGTCGACGATGAATATGGCGTCGTATTTTCGGGCGAGTTTTCCGACTTCTTTAGCGGGGTTGACTATCCCGACGGAGGTCTCGTTGTGGACCATAGCGATGGCTTTTGCGCCCTCTTCAAGGGCTGCCTCTATCCGGTCCAGGTCGAAGGGAGTGCCCCAGGCGAAGTCCAGGGTGACGGCGGTTCCGTACCTGTCGCCGAGCTCCGTGAACCTCTCGCCGAACTTGCCGTTGGTCACGGTGACGATCTTGTCCTCTTTTCCGATGATGCCGCCCACGGCGGCCTCCATCCCGGCGGTTCCGCTGCCGCTCAGGACCACGGCGTCGTTCTTAGTATCGAATAGCTCCTTGAGGCGCGACTTGCAGTCGTCGTAGATCGTCTCGAAGTCGGAGCTTCTATGGCTGATCATGGGCTTCGACATGGCCCGGAGCACCCTCTGGGGCACCTTGACCGGCCCTGGAATCATGAGCAGTGTGTCCTCGATATCCAAATCAGATCCCTCGTCCCTTACAACCACGGGAAGTCTATATAAATCTAGCTTTTATCCGCACCGCGGTCTTCCAGCTGTGCCTAACAAAGGGCGGAAGCTCGCCGTGATCTTTCATCCAGGTTTCGAGGAAACGGATGGTAGCGGGGTCTGAAGGATAGCCGCTCCCGATCTTTTGGCCGATGGTCCTCTCGATCTCCTTCACCGACCTGTCCCTATTCACCTTGGCGAGGATCGAGGCCGCGGCCACCACGGAGTGGTTTTTATCGGCCCGATGCTCGGCGATGACCTCCATACTGGTCCCGCTCCCCTCTTTCACCCTCCGGGCGAACCGTTCCTGGTTTACGTCGGCGGCGTCCAGGATCGCTCTGTCTGCCGAGAGCTTCTCCACCACCTTCGAGAAGCTTTTGACCATGATCTCGTTCATCGTTATCAGTTGGCGAAGCTCGTCGATCACCTCCGGCTTCACCTCCAGGACGTATCTGTCCTGGGCGATCTTCTCGATCTTGGTGGCGAGATACTCCCTCCTCTGGGGCGCGAGGAGCTTTGAGTCCTTGACCCCCAGGGCCGCCAGGTCGAAGATCTGATCTTCGTCGATGACCACGCCGGCTACGAACATCGAGCCGATCACGGGCCCTTTTCCCGCCTCGTCGGCGCCCAAAAGTCGCATCGCTAAGTTTGTTGGGGCTGGGGGTATTTGAATCGATCGAAAAATGGGTGGACGAAAATAGCCTCAAGATGCGCTATTCAGATCCCGACTCTCTGGACCTGCGATCGATCTCCCCGCCACGAGGGTGATGTTTTCTATAACGGGGTTGAGCTCATCAGAGCTGAAAGCCGTGACCTTGTAGAAAATGCCGTCGGTCCCATCTGAAATCTTAGAGAGATTATCGTACTGCTTTTGTGAGGCATTGAAGCTATCGTTTATCCCGATGCCTATCGTGAATATTCTGTTTCCGGATTCGTTTGACTCCGATATGTAATCGTCCAGCCTCTCTCCAGGCTCGAACTCGCTGAACCCCGTCAAAAAGACGATTATCCTCGAAGAGTTGGGGGACCCAGCCAAGCTTTCGCGGAGCACCGCGAGAGAGCCGTTGAGGCCCTGATCGTAGTAGGTGAGATCCGTCTCGATGCACAGTTCGGACAGGTTATCCAAGACCTCAGCGAACCGACTTTCGTTCCCCTCCAGGGGGGCAGGCCCGAAGACGAGCTCGCTTTTGTGGTCCCAGCTCACGATCGAGACGTTGGCGTTGTCGAAGCCGGACCATCCCGAGACGATCTCGGCGCCCTCGTTTGGAGCCATGCGATAATACTTTTTCATGCTGCCGGAGGTGTCGAGGGCGAAGACTAGGTCTGTCTTGTTGAGCTCTATACTGGCGTTCCGAGCGATCACTACCGCAGAACTGTAATTGGTGAGATTATCTCCCGTCTTAGTCACGCCTGTCACCGTGACGTTGTTCGTGAGAATGCCGAACTTCGAGCCGTTGATTTGAGCTACGAGTTCGATGCAACTTGACCCGTTCATAACGAGGGGACCTATGTATGACCAGGTCACAGTCCCTTTTGGAGATTCGTTACCGGACCTGTTATCTGAGACGTACTCAAGACCCTCGGGCAAAACGTCCACGACCTCGACTTGGGTGAAGTTCACCTCGCCGTTGTTTGTGACGTTGATCAGGAAGGTGACGTTGGTCGAAGGAACTCCATTCTTAAGATCGGCGGTCTTGTTGACCTCTATGCCTGGTCTGAAGGCTGTTACGTTCTCAGAATCGTTGTTTGTAACTTGATATCCCGTAGAAGTGACGCCTGTCACCGTGACGTTGTTCGTGAGAATGCCGAACTTCGAGCCGTTGATTTGAGCTACGAGTTCGATGCAACTTGACCCGTTCATAACGAGGGGACCTATGTATGACCAGGTCACAGTCCCTT
>Ga0268279_1000617_pt1 | contig 21855 bp, 16 predicted proteins | sample saktaG_6_FD_190142 | JGI IMG/M metagenome (GOLD analysis project Ga0268279, IMG submission 190142) | Saline water microbial communities from Sakinaw Lake, British Columbia, Canada - sak_2010_1_5_80m | ecosystem: Environmental > Aquatic > Non-marine Saline and Alkaline > Saline ...
CGCCTAATGGGTCATGGATTTTTCTACATATTTCTTTATCTAAGTCGTTTTGATCAACCTCAATATCGTATATACCAGTTCTCCCGCATATTGGGCAAAATTCTACCAATGGATGATTCTTATTTTCTGTCGTTACCTCATAATGGGCGCTCAGAGCCAACCGATAAAATATTATATCCTCATTGTTTATATTCAATTTTACCTTTTCAGATTTATTATTAATCAAATTTTTGTAATAATATCTGATATGTAATTGATGGTCGTGGCTGTTAGCAGGATTATCTATGTCTGTGTAAGGCTGCAAACCTTTATATCTGCCTTCCGTATCGCTTCCCTCATTACCATTAAACAAAATATGGCGTAAACGATAATTTTCGCTAAAGTTATTCTTTATATTACAATATTTCATTAAATTAAATATTATCAAATAAACAGCTTCAAGATATCCTTCTACCATATTGCAATTTACATAAAACCAGATATTGGGATATCTCGGTATTTCTTTTGAGATAATATCTTTTTTTGGTAATTTAAAATCCATTTTCTATCCTCCGCTTATAAATATAATTAGAAATAATTATTGTTCTTTGGTATATACACAAAAGATTAGTTGAGTGGATTATTTTACTTTATTTCGTGGTTTAAATATACGACATAACTTTTAAAAATCCTTCTTTTCTTGAAAAATATTTTAGGAGATTGCTTTTCCGCTTGGCTCTTTGCTATAATAAATAGCTAAAGACAGTAAAATTATTAGATAATCAACTTTATACTGGAGATAATAAAATGGAAACTAATACTAAATTTTATGATATTGCTTTTATGGGACATTACACTAAAGACACAATTGTTTCTGCTTCGGGCATCAGAGTTGTCGATGGCGGCGCTTTTAATTATGGAGCCAATGTAGCTGCGAGAATGGGGTTAAAAGTAGCGGCAATTACCCGTCTGGCAAAAGAAGATTTTCATGTAGTAGAAAAACTAAAACGCTTAGGGGTAGATGTATTCGCACATATTTCCCCTCAATCTACCTGTTTGCGTCTGGAATATCCCACTTCCAATCTTGATGAACGGGTCATATATGTAACCAGTTCAGCAGGTCCTTTCTCCCCGGCTGAAGCAGAAAAAATTCAAGCCCGGGCAATCGTTGTAGGTGCCTCTATGCGTGATGAGGTTAGCTTGCAAGTGATAGAGGAACTGTCGAAAAAGAAAACCATTCTTTCCGCTGATGTGCAGAGCTTTATCCGGGTAAATGATAATGGTAAATTGGTTCCCAGGGAATGGCCGGAAAGAAACAATATATTTGCCTGTTTAGATATTTTAAAAACTGATGCAATAGAAGCGGGGCTTTTATTCGGTGAATGCGATCTCTATACAGCTGCTCAAAAAATGCATGATCTGGGACCTAAAGAAGTAATCATCACTCACCGTGAAGGTTTGTTAGTCTTTGCCGATAGCAAATTTTATGAAGAAAAATTTTTTCCCAAAGAAATTATCGGAAGAAGCGGACGAGGAGATACTTGTATTGCTTCCTACACAGCCAAACGGTTAAGTGCTTCCCCTCAAGAAGCAACAACCTGGGCAGCGGCAGTAACCAGTTTAAAGATGGAAGCCGAAGGACCTTTCCAACGAACTATGCAAGAGGTTAATAACCTTATTGATAATAAATATAAAAATACAAATTAAGTTAGCAAACCCTGTTTTTTAGGGTTTTAGGTCTCCGGATAAGCCATTTTAAAGAACAAAAGATCGTTTTTATTTTTTAATCTCTTCATATGGTATAACATGTAAACTTTTTTCCTTTAAAATTACAGATACCTCCTCTCCTATAGAATAAATTTGATGCTCCTGAGGGTTAGTAATCTCTACAGTAAGGAGATTCTTATCAACTTCAATTTCGTACACCATCCTCGAGCCAAGATAAATTGCCTGGTTGATTATGCCATTAATAGCATCTGATTTCTTAGGTTCTAGCTCTACAGATTCAGGTCTAATAATCAGTAAAATTTTATCTCCTTCTGAAAAGGTATTTTTTAATATATAAACTTTATATTTTACCCCTTTTATATCAACTTCTATTTCATTCTGAGATACAATATTTGCCACTTTTCCTCCCAAAAAGTTCGCTTTACCGATAAAATCAGCCACAAAATAATTAACCGGGTGAGCATAGATTCCCTGAGGGGTGTCTATCTGCTGAATTTTGCCAGCATTCATAATAACCACCCGGTCAGAAAGAGTCATTGCCTCTTCCTGGTCATGAGTAACATAGACAGATGTTATTCCAACCCTTTTTTGTATTTTACGAATCTCTAATCTGGTGGATACCCGCATCTTGGCATCGAGATTGGAAAGAGGTTCATCAAGCAGCAGCACCTTTGGTTCCATAATTAAAGAACGAGCCAGACTAACCCGTTGCTGTTGTCCTCCGGAAAGTTGTGCTGGAGATCGACTATTTAACCCTTTTAAACCCACCAAATTCATAATGTTTTCTGTTCTTTCTCGAATATTTTTTTCTTTCTCTCGATGAATCTTTAACCCATAAGCAATATTTTGATATACATTCATATGGGGGAATAGAGCATAATTTTGAAACACCATGGTTGTAGGGCGTTGATTGGGAGGGGTGGTAGTTACATCTTCTCCATCAATAAATATTTTCCCGGAAGTAGGCAGCTCAAAGCCAGAGATCATCCGAAGGGCAGTAGTTTTTCCACATCCAGATGGCCCTAAAAGAGTAACTAACTCGCCTTCTTTTACTTCTAAATTTACCTTATCTACTGCTGTAACACTTTCTTTTCCGCTTCCAAAAATTTTTTCTAAATTTTTAAGCACAAGATAATCTTGTTTCATAAAAAATCCTTTCCTTTTCTAAATAATTAGCCAATAATATCGACAGTTCTTACCCCTCTGCCAATACGATTCACTATTAGCTGAATAATCCCTAAGGCAATTAATACAATAATTATCAATAAATTGGACATCGCTGCTGCTTGGGCATATCGGCTATTATCCACAAAACCCAGAATAGCTACAGTAATTAAATTCCATTTGCCTGATACTACAAAAATTATAGCACTGATACAAGTCATAGCTTTTACAAAATTATAAGCAAGACCAGAGAAGAAGGCCGGGGCAATCATGGGTAGGGTAATTCTACGAAAAGTAGTATTGCTATCTGCACCCAGATCAGTAGAAGCTTCCTCGATAGAAGGGTCAATTTGCTGCAAAGCGGCAATTCCAGCACGTATTCCCACCGGCATATTTCTAAATACCAGAAGGATGATAATAATCCAGGCTGTTCCGGTCATTATAAAAGGAAGCAGCACAGTTTTTTGGTTAAAAGCTAAGATATATCCTATTCCTACTACCGTCCCGGGAACAGCAAAAGTAAGCATGGAAATAAACTCCATTACACCGCGGCCAATAAATTTTTTCCTTATTACCAGAAAAGAGATAAATATGCCTATAATGCCGGCTATTGGTGTAGCCACAGCTGAAAGAACTAAAGAATCAATTAAATAATCTTTACCTACCTGATACATTTCGACATAATGTTTTAGAGTTAAGGTGGGGTTAACTCCCCAGAGGGTTTGAAAAGAACCATGAACAATAGTTCCATAAAAAAGAAAAACAATTGCCGTAAAAATAATGCAGCAGGAATATACCGGTAGCTTTATATACCATTCCAGCTGCTTAATAGTTGCGCCAGTTGGCTTTCCGGTAACTGTAACATATGATTTTCGAGAAACCCAGTATTTTTGCAGAAAAAAAGCAACTATGGTTGGAATGAAGAGAAGTATCGCCAGAGTAGAACCCCGAGATAAATCGTACATCCCGGTAATTTGCAAATAAGCCTGCACTGAAAGAACGCGATAATTTCCGGAGATAACCATAGGGTTCCCGAAATCAGCTAAAGATTGGATAAATACCAAAAGCCAGGCACTGGCAATACCCGGGGTAGATAAAGGTAAAGTAATGGTAGAAAACACTTTTACTCTCGATGCTCCCAAATCCATCGAAGCCTCTTCTAAGGATGGGTCAATAGCCTGAAGAATACCGTAAAGAACTAAAAAAGCGGTAGGGGCATAAGCAATCGTTTCAACAAGTATCAATCCTCCCAGCCCATATATGGTATAGTCACCAATAATTTTAGTTAAAAAAGAATTAAGACTTCCTGCCCTTCCAAAGAGAAGAATGGCTGATAACGCAACTACAAAGGGTGGGGAGATAATGGGAAACGTCGCAGTCACCCGAAAGAAATTTTTAAAGGGCATGGGAGTTCTGGTAAGGGCATAGGCAAAAATAAACCCAATTATAGTCCCCAAGGTAGCTGTATATATCCCTAAAAGCATACTATTAAAGAAGGGTTGATAATAATACCTTTTGGAAAAAATTGCTGAATAGTTGGAAAAATTCAGTTGTTTATCAATAAATAAGCTCGTCTTAAAGACTTGAAATATCGGAAATACCACAAAGACTATCAAGCAATAAAAAATTGCCAGAATAGATATAAATAGTAATGGTTCTTTCCATATTAAACGAAGATTTCCGGTGATTTCCTGTATCTTTCTATTTGAACTGTTCATATTTTCAATCCTGTAATATTGGTAGTGATAATATAATAATCCCTGCTACTAAAAATAATAAACTCGTAACAGGGATTATTATTTCTCTATTATCTGGTTAACTAAATTTAATTATTGTCCAATTCTATCTCTCCAGGCAGTAACAAATTCATCTTTGTGCTCGCCTGCCCAGATTGCGTCATACTCGATTAATTTTACATGATCTAAAGTTACAGCACCTTCGGCAACTGTTGCTTTGGGATTAATAGGCAAACGGCTATATTTCTGGAATAAATCCTGTGCTTGTTTAGTAAAACACCAGTCGATAAATTGCTTACCCAATTCAGGTTCAGGACCACCTTTAATTAAAGAAAGGCCTCCGACTTCATAACCAGTTCCTTCTGAGGGGAAGGTCATAATTACCGGATACCCTGCATTTATGCCTTTAGCAACGATATCGTGCGAAAAAGCAATTCCCACTGCTATTTCACCTAATCCAACCATCGGTATACATCCAGTTCCTGATTTAGTATACTGAAAAATACTTTGTTTATCCAATTCTTCCCACCAGTTCAGAGTTTTTTCCAGTCCAACCATTTGTATAAGAGTGGCATAAGTTGTATATGAAGTACCAGAAGTATAGGGATAAGCTATCGCAACGTTTTTCTTGAAAGCTGGGCTTAAAAGTTGAGACCAGGAAGTCGGAGCTTCTACCTTATGTTCCTTTAAAAAATTTATATTAGAAACGAATCCAATGGCGCCGGTATAAAATCCGGTCCAGGCCCAATCTTTAGCATGAAATGATTCTGGCAATTCGAAATCTATATTAGGTTTGTAAGGTTCCAGCAATCCTTTTTTAGCAGCATTTATATGATCTGTATTAGATCCGGCATGCCAGACACTGGCTTGAGGATTTGCGGACTCTGCTTCCATTCGAGCTGCAACCTCACCAGACGACATTCTCACCCATTCTACATCGATTCCAGTTTCTTTTTCAAACACTTCAATATAATATTTAGCCTCTTCTGTATCAAAGGCGGTATACATACGAAGCACCTTACTTGCTGCCAAACCCGTTGCAAACACGCTGCATACCATAACCATGACTAATAACAGTACTAAAGTTAACCTTTTCATAAAAAACCTCCTCATTTAATTTTTTTATGATTTTAACCATACAGGATATATAATCTTTATATTCCTGTATATAATATACTACGCTTTTTATTAACCTCCCTTCTTTTTTTTATAAATAATTTTAAAAAATTATAATTCTTCAAAATTATCTAACCTTTTATAATATAAGCAGCCTGCCCTGGGGATTAAATTTTGTATACAGGGATTTTCTTATCTCCTGTTTTTCTCTATAAGATCTTAGGTGATCATAACCATCTTCCTGCCAGGGTGGAAAAGTAAGGAGCGCTTGGTCAAATGCCTGTAAAAGATTATCTTCAAATTCCCCTTTATACTCCCTCTTTATAAATCGTTGAAATGCTTGAGGAAAATTATCCCAGGCTTTCTGTTCTACGCCAGGTGCAGTCGGATAAAAAAGCCCCTTGTTTACTTTTACTGCTTTTAAATCTCCTCCACCATCACCAATCATTAACACCTGATTATCATCGTAATTACCTGCCTTTTTTGCTGCTTCAATGTGATGCCCCTTTGACCCCATTTCCTGGCCGGAAATAATTTGGACATATTGAGCAATCCCTTGAGCTTCCCAGTAATTGGCTAAATCTGAATAGGGAGTTTTAGAGACAATTAATATATCTGTATCTTGAGCCATTAATTCTAAACATTCTTTAACTTTGTCAAAAGGCGGGATCTTTGCAGAAATATACGGGAACATTCTATTTACAGCTTCACTCCAACCCAAAAGCTTATATAAAGCAAAATTTTTAGGATTTTGATTGAGAAATCCCTCTAAACTTGGATTTCCCAAACCCAACTTATTCTTCTTGGTATAAGCAATATATTCGTTTAGGGATTTTATATTGGGTAATTTTATATGCCTTTCCTGTAACACTTGCTGAACATCTGTCCTGTTTTGAAGAGCAGTAAGGGTAAGTTGGATGGCAATAAATCGATTGCACCCTCTATCCACAGAAAAAAGATTGTAGTATTCAGCAACTTCTCTAAAATAAGACTCAATCTCCCACAATTGATAAAATTCCATAAATTGAGGGTGGAAAATTAACATCTGTTTTCCATTCATATTATCAGTAACACAACCATCGGTATCGATAGCTATTAAAAAATCTTTCGTTCTTTTAAATTTTCTTAATTGTTGTTCTGCATCTTCCTTTATCTGTTTTTCGTTAAGCCTGGGCAAGGCCATTTTTAACTCCTTTCTAATACAAGTGATAAGTAATATGATTTCTTATTTCTTTGCTTATTACCACTTACCCCTTACTCCTCATTCTTGATCGTTCATTTACTGCTTATTACTGATCACTTATTACTCATTACTTACTTCTATCCTCCACGGGTATATATTCTCCGCATTTTTTCGCAATATATATCTCTTTAAATTTCGCAAATCGAGGTAGCGGCCCTCCGATTAAAGGCAAAGCCCAATTTATAAATTCATCAGTTACATCTACCCTATTGGAGGCAATCCATTTTTTAGGGAATTCCCTTTCTGAATTAGCTACAGTATCTAAAAGTATTTTATCATAATTTACTATATAAGGTAAATCAGGATTTCTTATAATGGTCGACATAAAACCAGTTTCTCCCGATAAAGCAATTTTGGCAGCATATACTCCCACCTGATAGGCCTCATCCCTATCAATTTCAGATACGTAGGCAATCTCTCTCCTCTGGCGGGTTCCCGGCCTTTCCGAGCGAGCTATTCCCCCAACCAACAATCTATTTTTTGCTCTTCCCTGATTATTTTTCCGGTCTATTCCGTTAAGATAATTAGTAAGCACCTGCTCTACGGTCTTTTCAGAAGCGCTAAATTGAGCATGTCCAAAGCTATCTCGCAGTATTCCCAAATCCCCCACATTTACCCCTTCTCCGATAACTACAATACACCTTCCCTGTTTTTTTAATTTTTCATTAACTTTTTCGGCAATAAATTCTAAATTACTTTGATAATCATCTTTGGATAGAGATTCGGGAAGAATTATTAATAAAGGAATTTCTCTTTTGGGATCAGCCAGCCTTGCTGCCGCCGGAATAAAACCAATCTTTCTTCCCATTACCCCGATGACTAAAACCGGGTCGCTGGTATAGCTGGCTTTATTCTCTTCATTTGCCTCCAGTACATTAACAGCTAAATTTCGAGCAACACTCCCATACCCCGGGTCATGATCACATACTGCAAATGTTCCATCAGTCTGTAATGGTCCTCCTACATCATTATCAATAGTTTTAGGTATGCCGGTACAAATCATTTCTAAATTTTCTTTTTGGGCTAATTTACTTATTTTGTTAGCTGTATCCATGGAGTCTCCGCCTCCACAATAGAAGAAATATCCAACATCGTGCCTCTTGAAAACCTCGACAATACGTGACAAATCCTCATCATTTTTTATTTTATATCGACAGCTGCCCATTGTTCCTGCAGATGGAGTTTCTGTTAATAGCACTACTTGTTGGGGCTCCTGGGAAGAGATGTTTATTAATTCTTCCTTTAAAACCCCAAGAATACCCATCTTTGCGCCATATATTTTATTAATTTTTTTAGAGGAAATTAATTGGTCAATCACTCCTCTGATACTATTATTTATTACTGAGGTGGGACCGCCTGATTGTGCGATAACTACATTTTTCATTCATTTAATCTCCTACTTTGTAATTGATTATACCGGATAAATATAAGCTTGTCTTATTTTATAAAGATATTTTCCCCCATTTTCAATCCACAGTTTCCCTGGTCCAAAAAAATCTTCCTTACGGATTGAATCAGAATTCCGATAACCTAATCCTACTGATTCACAAATATCTTTGGAAATTCCGGTAGCTAATGTAATTTTAAAGTCAAAATCTTCTTTTCCGGAATTAATATCATATCTCCCTGTTCCTCTAACATTTATTACATGAGCAGCAATATTTTTACTAAACTCAGGATTTAATTCAAGATATTTCTTTACATAATCTTTACAGTGATACCCTATTTGCCTTAAGGCAAGGTCCATCTCCCGTCGGGAATGAAAATAATTTATATGGGGGGCATAGATAATAATCTCTCCACCTGGAGCCATTACTCCGGGGCTCTGTAATTTATAAGAACCTTTACCGGCAGTCCAAATTTCATCATAACACCGGTCAATAACCTGGACCACATAATTAAGAGGTTCATCTATATAAATTACATGAAGCTTCGAACTTGCTTTTACTGCTTGTTTATAGGCCTCGATAAAACCATCAAATCCTACACCTACATATAGGCCTTTTGGTATTACCTGGTGTTCTTTTTCTTCAAAGACCATATTAAAAGAAATTGTCGGAGTTTTTATCTGGTGAAATATATAAGAAGAACCTCGGTTTATAACTTCTCGGGCAGGATTATCAATGGTGCCGATAATCTGAGGAATACCGATAAGCACCGCTGCCCAGTGAAGTAAATCTATCACCTCCGGACCAGAAATACCCGGAAAAAATATTTTTAATCCTCCGGCGTAGCCGGCTGCTTCATGAGGCAATGTCCCGCTTAAGGCAATAATTAAGTCATAATCTTCTGTAACTAATTTATTCATCACTACAGGAATAGACTGAGAGAGCTCTCCTTTAGTTTTTTCCGCTACAAAAGAAGCGGGAATCTCCCCCACGGTTACCAGTTTTTGAGGGTCGTTATATTCATGATTATAAAAATGGTTAAAATTAATTTGAGAAGAGAGCCCCAACTTTTTCCGAATTTCTATTTCGGCCATCCCTCTATGAGTTCCACCGGCATTTAAAGAATCAATCTGACTCATTCCTTTATTTTTTAATTCTTTATAGATAAAAGGAATTAATTTATCGGTAAAGTCTGTTCTGGTATAATCAGGATGAATCAAAAGAACTTTTTTTACCGAACAAAAATCTTTCAGACCTTTCTTTACAATTTCTTCTAATTGTTCATCCGTCAATTCTCCATTGAGATCCTCAATTGAAAGCACATTAATCCTCCTTTTAATTAGTAGGGGTAGACCTTGTGTCTACCCGTAGGACAGGCGTTCCCCGTTTTCACGAGGACAGGCGAGCCTGTCTATTAATTTATTAATTAGTGGTTAGTGAATGGTAAATAGTCATTGCGAGCGACCGTAGGGAGCTTGGCAATCCCGGGTTGAAATTGCTTCCCCTTTTTTAACAGGGCCTGCCCTCATGAAAATGGGGGGGTAGGCTTGCAAAGTTCCTCGCAATGATAAAATGTATTGTTTTTTTGTAGGGGTCGAATTTATTCGACCCGAAACGGGTTTGATAAATCAAACCCCTACAACACATTATTCATTACGGGCAGACACAAGGTCTGCCCCTACATATTATATATTACCATTTTCTTCACGAGATACGGGATACGAATTCTGGCTCCTGGATTCTATTTTTTCCACTATATATACTATCGACTATATACTATTTAAATTTCCTCTTCCGGGCGTTCGGGCAGCATCCATTCCGTATGAAATTCTCTAATTTTTCCCTCTGATGTAATCATTACTTCCGGATCATCTAATCCTTTGAGTTTAAAATAACCATGGGCCCCAAAATAATCTCGCTGCAGGGCTGATACCTGAGCAGATACCATAACTGTACTGGCCAGTTGAAGAATATAATCAAAAGCATTATTCATGGCCGGAGCAGGTACTTTTACCCAATGAGCAATTTCGATAAAATTAGCTAATTTGTTAATGCCTTGTTTAACTACTTCAGCGAATCGAGGAGCGGTCAAAAGATTAGGCATTTCCGGATTCTCTTCATAGGCCTTGGTAACTTCATCCAAAAATTGAGCCCGAATTATACACCCGCTTCTCCATCCTTTAACCACTTCTCCTAAATTAAGTTCCCATTTATATTCCTTGGAGGCAGCCTGTAATAAAGCCATCCCCTGGGCATAAGAAGAAATCTTGGCCAGATATAAGGCATCATGGGCAATCTTAATGAACTGTTCTTTTTCTCCCACATATTTTTCTTTAAAAATAGATAATTTTTTTGAAACTTTTAGTCTTAAATCTTTGTCTTGAGACATCTCTCGAGAGAAAACCGCTGCAGTAATAGTAGGAATGGGGACTAACAATTCCAAAGCGCTTTGCACCGTCCAGGTACCCGTCCCTTTCATTCGAGTAATATCAGCAGTTCGATCAACTAAATATTCTCCACTTTTCTTATCCTTTTCTTTCATGCTATCCCCAGTAATCTCTACTAAATAAGAACAAAGAAGGTCATCATCACTATTCCAGCTGGTCATAACCCGGGCAATCTCCTCTGAACTCATATTTAAGGCATTTTTAAAAACCCAAACACATTCACCGATTAACTGCATATCTCCATATTCAATGCCATTATGAACCATTTTTACAAAATGACCTGCTCCATCGGGGCCAATATAGGATACACAAGGAACACCATCATGGGCTTTAGCTGCAATTTTCTTGAATATGTCTTCTACTAGAGAATAAGCTTCTTTCTGCCCGCCAGGCATTATAGCCGGTCCTTTCAAGGCTCCTTCTTCTCCTCCGGAAATACCTGTACCGATAAACAATAATCCTAAATCATTTAACTCTTTATTGCGTCTTATCGTATCTTTGAAATAAGAATTACCAGCATCTATAATCAAATCTCCTTTATCTAATAAAGGGATAAGTTTTGCAATAAAATCATCAACTGGTTTTCCCTGTTTTACCAATAAAATCATCTTACGGGGGCTTTCTAAAGAATTTACAAACTCCTCTAAAGAATAAGTTGGAAATATATTTTTGCCACGGACTGCCCCTCCGGCAAAATCTTCTGTCTTGGCACTGGTTCTATTATAAACAGCTACGGAATACCCCTTATCCTCTATATTTAAAATTAAATTTTGCCCCATCACCCCTAAGCCAATCAATCCAATATTTTGTTTTTTCATTTCTCTCCTCTCCTATATTAATGTTAAGAAACTAAAAATTTAAAACCCTTTTGTATGGTATTCCGGGTAGGGGTCGGATTCATCCGACCCGAGTTATTCGGTAATTTTAGTATCGGGTTCGATGAATCGAACCCCTACAAATTACTTATTACTTATTACTCATTACTCATTACTGTTTTTACACTCCCGAGAAGGCACTAAATCCTCCATCTACAGGAACAATAATTCCGGTTACGAATTTTGAGGCATCAGAGGCCAGCCAGACACAGGCCCCAATCAAATCCTCAGGGTCACCAAATTTTTCCATAGGAGTATGAGCAATTATGGTTTTACCCCGAGGAGTTAAATTACCCTCTTTATCGGTAAGCAAAAAACGATTCTGATTGGTTAGAAAAAACCCTGGTGCAAGGGCATTAACCCGCAGGTTTTTATTATATTCTTGTGCAAAATGAACCGCTAACCACTGGGTAAAATTACTTACCGCTGCTTTAGCGGCGGAATATCCGGGTACTTTGGTAAGTGAGCGGAAAGCACTCATAGAAGAAATATTAATAATTGAACCTCCTTCTTTATTCCCCACCATAATTTTTCCAAAAACCTGCGAGGGGAGTAAAGCCCCTCCAAAAAGATTAAGCCCCACCACCTTCTCTAAAGCTAAAAGAGGAAGGTCAAAAAATTTCAGCTCTTCTGAAGTAGTCGCCTCTTTCATATTCCCCCCGGCGGCATTAAGCAAAATATCAACTTTAGCAAAATCTTTCATTATTTCATCTCGACAGATCTTAATCTTTTCAATATCCATCACATCTAAATAATAACCTTTAGCTTCTATCCCTTCTGATTTCAATTCTTGAGCAACTTTATCAGCATTTACAATATCACATAAGGCTATTCTGGCTCCCGCTTTACCCAGCCCTCGGGCAATAGCAGAACCTAAAACACCAGCACCCCCGGTAATCACCGCAGTCTTTTCTTCTAAGCTAAACATACTTAAAATTTCCTTCATTGTTATCTCCTTCTTTGAGTTTACTATTTTATCAAAAATATCCCCTTTTTATGTCATTCCCGTTCTCTTTTATGTCATTCCCGCGAAAGCGGGAATCTATTCTTGACAGGCGGCCAGTCCTTGGCAAAACTGGGAACGCCTGTCCTACAATTAAACGGGCTCGATGAATCGAGCCCCTACATACTAAATACTAATTACTTAAAAGCTCCAAATGTCTCCTGATATGATTAGAAAGTTCCCGATAATGGTCTTCTTCATAATCAAATAATATTTTGTAGATTCTATCTTTAAAGATATATTTTCCTACATTATCCTTTGCCATTAGAATAGAGCCATAAGTTATATGAATAAGTTGTCGAGAGTCATTCTGTTTAAAAAGACTTGCCAATTCACCATCAGAAATTTTATCTAAATCGGGTATACGGGATAGGTCAGTGGTTAAATTGTACGATGCTCTATCTTTTTTGAAATTCTCCAAAGCAAATCGATGAATTTCCCGATAAAGAGCAGGGTCTTTCATGGCAATAACCTTTGCCTCCTCTAACCAGCTGGTCCCGGCAGTTTTAATATGACAAAGGCCGCCTGTCTCTCGGGCAAAAATAGGATAAACAGAAAACTTATCACTACCGGTGTGAAGGGAAAGTTTGTAGCCGCCAATACTCTTACTTAAAGCTGCGTGCAGAGAAAATTCCCTGGCAAACTGCTTCACATCCCCTTTATATTCTATCCCTTTTTGCCAATCTCCTAAGAAATGAAGAGCCAAATTTTGGAAATTTACTTCTCTCCTCTTGAATTCCGACACGACAAACAGATGGGCTAAAGTAGAGGTTACAGTAGGAGTTTCATCCACAGATATTTCTAAATCAAAATTACACTTTTTATAATCCTTTAAAAATTCATAACACCTCACCACATGATTTATGGCTTCAGAATAAGTAAGTATAATTTCTTTTAATGATTTTTCATTAAATATTAATTCTTGTCCCTTAATTTTGTATGACTTACTTAAATACAATCCTTCTATTTTTTTGCTATCAGGAATTTGATTATAAAGTTGGTTTAATTCTTGTTTGCCTAACTTTTCAATATCATTTCTAATAAAATTAGAAGGATCTAAAGTAAACATGGTATAACCACAATCTACTGCATCTTTCAAATCTTTTATCTCTTTTACATGGTCAGCATCTGCCCCAAATGGGCCTTCATAACCAGCTTCAAAACATCCCCAAATCGCATCGTCTAATACTTTCTGCCAATTTCTCTCCGTCCGAGCCATCTCTCTAACCGACTGCTGAGCTAAAATCGGAAAAATATTTTTATCTTTAAAGGCTTGGATGTGAGCTGGAGTAGCTATCCCTAAACGGTCTCCAGTACCAAAAGATGGTCTAAGACCACAAAAAGAAGGGTTGAGATGAGGAAATATTTCTCGTAATAGAGAAATATTAAGATGGTTTAAATAACATTTCTTTATAATCAATTTATTTTCATCCACTATCTTCTCTTCTAAATTCACCCCTTCAAATTTATTAGCAAGATTAAGAGGTGCCAAAATTATCAAATTTTTTTCTTTATCACCTTTCGCCATAAAAAAATAATTATCTTTTTCTGACTTTATAGAAGATGAATATACCTTATATCTATCACTATAATGCTTATCAAAATACTGTAAAATATCCTGTTTATTCATTAAACTATCCCTTTAAATTAAATAACCTCATTTGATTTTCATACATCAACGCTTTTGTTGTTCTAACCCCTCTATTATAAGACATCTGTCCGCTCGAAACAAGATTTCCTACAACTTTACATATTATCCTATCAAAGACCTCAAACCTGCTTCCTTCTTATAAAATTTTCCTTCCATCACAGACTGGACCTCCATTCGAAGTAAGTAGAGAAATTTCACAAGTTTATAATTACTTTTCTATATCCTCTCCTAATTAAACTTCAATAAGCCATCTACATTATGCAACTTTAGTCTAATCTTTATTAACACAGATTCGTGAAGTACTTTTCTTTTTTTACTATTACAGTTTTATTTTATATTTATAAATGTACAGGTAAAAGGTCACCACCATAATCAATTACTCCAATTTTACATTTATCACCCTGTATATCTAATGCTATATTTATAGCTTCCTGAACTGATTCAGCATGAATAAAGCCAAATTTTTCTTTTTGTGTTATTGTAAGTCCAGGAGAAACACAGATTATTGAAACTTTTCTCTTATGATGTGCATGAATAAAAAGGGCTGCCAAACCAACTTCATCGTTAATTTTATTATTTAAGGATAATTCCATTAGTTCGTCATATGTTAAATTACCATATTTTTCTAAAATCGGATGACTGGAAGAAATTCCTTCAGGGAATCTTCCTACAAGAATCAGAGTTCCTCCTTGATTTATACCTCGCAACGAATAGGTCACCGGTTTATCACCCTGCCAATAATCTAAATCAGCAGGATAAGCATTAACTATTACTACATCAGCTAATTTTTTGATCGGCACTTCATAAACTTCCTTAGCAAACTTAATTCCATAACGATGGGCGATAACCAGATCTCCCCCAACAACCTCATAGATTTGTTTATTGGTCCCAAGAATAAAGTTTATAATATAATTAAGACCAGCTTTTTTTGCAATAAATTCAATTTCTGATCGAACCTTGTTACCAATGGTACCGGCAATATCAAGATACTTAGGGTCATTTGCCGCCATCAAATGGGTAGCAGCAGTTGTTTCCCAACCACAAATTCCCGGTTGAACTATTTTCCCACCTCCTGACCAACCTGCCTCTGAATGTGGCACTATACTTCCGATCCCTATAGAAAAATCAGCTTCAGTAATTTTTTTATTAACAACCATTTTAATATTATTTGATGTTCTCCCAAGATCGATTAATTGTTCTGGGTCCGCCCATTCATGATTAAATATTCTGATAGATTCCACCGTCTCAGCCCCGAAAGTGTCAATTATCTCATCATGAGTCATATATCTATGTGTCCCTAATGCTATAAGAATGATAATGTCTTGTTTTTTTATACCTAATTTTGCTAATTCTTTAATGACCAGAGGTATTAATCTTTTTTTAGGAGTAGGCCTTGTAAGGTCATCAACTATCAATAATACCTTCATCCCACTGTGTAAAGTTTTATTTAATGGTAATGCTCCAATAGGGTTATAAAAGGCTTTCTTGATATAAAATTCATCATCTTCTTTTTGGTTAACTTTTTTAGGCTCAATATAATAACAGTAATTTTCTTCCGGTACTAAAAAATGTATATCTTCTTCCCTATAAATAATTTTTATCTCTTTATTTTTCATAAATAATCATCATTCCTGACACATCATTTTGCGATATTTTTTATTTTTACCCCTAATGTTCTAATAATGTTTGAAAATCAAAATTCTCACTATATATCCCCGAACGACCTGTTGGAATTGCTTCGATGAAAGTAGTGCCAATAGTTCCTCCAATCATAGGTTTAAAAGGTATAAAATTATATATTTGACTTTAAATAATAATGGGGCTGTACTATAAATTTTGTCCAGCCCCAGCTAAAATTCACATCTAATAAATATATTATTTACGAATAGCCGCTGCAGCAATAGCCTGTTCGAAAATCTCAAGTCCTTCCTTTAAAGCTTCTTCAGTTATCACCAGAGGGGGACATACTTTAATAGTTGCTCCAGAACCTACTGGAGCAAAGAATAGCAAACCATTTTCAACCGAAATTCTTACTATATCATGCGCAAGATCTGTATCAATCTCTTTGGTTCCGTCTTTAACAATAATAATTCCCCAAACAAGTCCGGCACCTCGGAAATGGCCTATTATATTAGGATATTTTTTTTGAAGTGTTCCCAAAACTTCTTTACATATTTTACCTAAATTAGCTGATTTTTCTACTAGCTTATTATTTAAGATATAATTTATACTAGCCAAGGCAGCAGCAGAGCATATGGGATTTCCAGTATGTGTGCTAGTCATCTCATTCGGTCCATACAAGTTCATGATTTCCTCCCGACCAATTACCGCTGACAAGGGCATACCACTTGAAATACCTTTACCACAACAAATTATATCGGGAATAATACCATAATGTTCAAAACCAAACAATCTACCGGTTCGACCGAAGCCTGCCTGCACTTCATCAAAGACAAGAACGATATTAAATTTGTCACAAAATTCTCTTAGTTTTCTGGCAAATCCTGGTGGCATTAATTCAACCCAACCACCTTGGAAAGTTTCAGACATAATTCCTGCTATTTGTGCAGGTTTAATATTCTTTTCCCGCAAATAAAATAAAAACTTATTAAAACACTCCTCATCCGAATATGTAGGATCGTTAACATCGGCCCAAGAATATTTGAAGCTATTGGGATAAGGAACCTGATTAATATCAGGATCTAAATTTACTATCCATTCCTTAGCCTTTGGTGAACCGCCAGCCTGTTGGGCACCTAAAGTCCGTCCATGAAAGCCATCATCAAATGTTACAATTTTAATTTTTTCTTTACCACCTACTTTTTGCCCCTGTGTTCTCGCAAGTTTTATAGCACATTCGGTAGCTTCTGAACCTGTGGTTAGTAGAAATACTTTCTTTAGTGGCTCGGGAGATATATCTGCAAGTTTTTTAACAAGTTTACCTCGTATTTCGCTGGGAAAACAATAGTTAAATAATAAACCATGTTCCGCTTGTTTAATAATCGCCTTTTTAACCTCAGGATTACCATGTCCGGCGTTGGCAACAACTACTCCCGAACTGAAGTCTATCCATTTATTACCAAATTTGTCATAAACATTAAACCCTTCAGCTTTATCCCAAACAATAAGGGGCTGCCCACTCATAGAACGCGGTTCATATTTTCGTAATTCCTCAATAATTTCCAAAGATTCAGGAACTGGTATTTTAGTAACAATTCTTCTATTTTTTGTCTCTACTTTTTTTACATCTTTAGGAATAAAGTCAAAACTCTTAGCCATAAATAGCTCCTCCTTAAATTTTAATGTAGTTAGTATATAAATTATACTATTTTTTATTCCTTAATTAAAAAATACTTTTCTCTTTACTCCATATTAATACAATACAAGTCAACCTTTAACTGCGCCAGCTGTTAAACCTTGTACTATATACTTTTGAAATAAAATAATAAAGATAAAGGCGGGTATAGAAGCTAAAAATCCATAAGCGCACATTTGATTCCAAGAAATATTTAAGTCTGTTATAAAATCTACTGCACCCACAGAGATATTCTTGGCCGCCGAGGTTACTGCAAGAATCTGACCAAATAAGAACTCATTCCAAGTCCACATAAAGGTTATGATTGAAGCAGCCGCAAGACCATTAAAACTAATTGGAAAAATAATTAGCCTAAATGCTTGAAATCTACTACAGCCATCGATTCTGGCAGCTTCATCTAATTCTTTTGGAATGCTTTCAAAAAAACCTTTCATAATCCAGATAAAAAATGGAAGCGTTAGATAGATATTTACTATAATTAACCCAAGTAAATTATCAATAAGGCCTAACTTACTCATCATTAAATATAATGGTACAATCAAAGAAATTGGTGGAAAGATTCTTACCGCCAAGATACAAAACATGATAAATGAACTACCTTTATATTTATAACGTGCAAAACTAAAAGCGGCAATTGTTCCAACTAAAATACAGATAATTGTCGTGACAAGGGCAACAACCATTGTATTACGAAAATAATACAATGTCGGACGTCCTTTAAAAATAGTTATAAAATTTCTCAAAGTAGGGTGCTTAATAATATAAGTAGGTCTATCGGAATATACTTCAGTGTTGGTTTTAAATCCGGTTATAATCATCCAGTAAAGGGGAAAAATAGCTACTAATAGATAACAGAGCAACACGAGATAAGCCAAAATTTTACCACGATATTTTTTCACTCTTTTCCAAAAAGTACCGGATGAGTGTATTTTGCCAAGGTCATTACTGGACATATATATATCATTATTTATCAAATTTGAAAACATATTTTACACATCCTTTACTTCAGTTCATCTCCTTGGCATATTCTAATAATAATTAGTCCTAAATACTTTAGTATAAAACAATACTATCAATATTGTTATTATAACCATTATCACTGATAAAGCAGATGAATATCCAAATCGAAGAAATTGGAAAGCATTATTATAAATGTAAGTAACCAACAACTCAGTTGCATCGCCCGGTCCACCGCGGGTTAGTGTAAAAACAATATCAAAAGTCCGAAACGCAAATGCGGTTGAAATTAATAAAGTTACCATCATCGTTGGTTTAAGTAAAGGTAGGGTAACTTTGGTAAACTGTTTCCAATTCGATGCTCCGTCAATTGAGGCTGCTTCGTACAATTCTTGGGGTATACTTTTTAATCCAGCTAAAAGAAGAACTATAACAAAAGGAATATCAATCCATGCATGAACTATTATTAAAGATGCTAACGCAAGTGAACCGTTAGAAAGCCATGATAAAGGCTGTGAAATTAATCCACAGCGAAGTAAAAGGTCATTTAGAATACCCATAACGTCATTGTACATCCATTTCCAAGTGATAGAAGCAACAACTGGGGGAATTGCCCATGGCCAAAGAGCTATAGTTCGTAAAAATCCAGTAAATCTTAAATTTTTATTTAAGGCTAATGCAATAATCATCCCAACAGTAAAAGAAATTGCTACTGCACCGAGAGTATAAATTAAAGAATTCCTTGTATAGCGGAAAAAATTAATATCAGTAAAGATTTCAAAAAAGTTTTTTTGGCCAACGAATTTTGCTTGCATTGTAATACCAAATTCAGTCATGCTCATATATATTACCCGTAATACCGGATAAACGGCAACCATTAACAGTATCAGCAAACTCGGCAAAGTAATAAGAAAACCATAGCGTGATTCTGACATTTGATTAAAAAAATGGACTTTATTGGTATTTTTCTTGACTGATGATATAAAAGGATTAAACATAATGTGACCCTCTTGTATAAGTAAGATAGAGAGGGAGGAGTTTATTTAACCTCCTCCCTCTTGTTCACAAGCTATTTTGAGTCAAAAACTTCTTTCTTATTTTTGTTTTAATTGTTTATTGATCTCAGCTTGGGCATCATCCAACGCTTTTTGAGCCGTTTTATCTCCAGTGAGAGCATTCTGAATTTCTTTGATTACAATCTTGTAAACCATTCCTTGATCTGCGAAGATTTCTGTTTTTGTATCTTTCAATGATTCCTTGACAACGTTCAAATAGTCAACTTTCAGGTTCTTGATCACTTCTTCATCAGATAAGACCGATAAATTCCAGGGTTCATTGGTTTCAAGTAATATTTCATTAACAGCAGCCTGTCTACTACGATAGTAATCACACCAAATAAAGGCAGACTCTTGCTTATTAGAGAAATGGCTAACCCCCCACATGTTAATTTCAAGATTAGATGTAGATGGTCCACCTTCATAAGCAACTGGTTGTACGGCAATACCTACATCATCAGCAATACCGGACTGTTCTTTATTGGTAATATCAGCATAGAAAGAAGTGGGTTCAATAATCATGGCTACCTTGCCACCTTTAAAGAGATCCTCGGTATCACCGTGCTGATAAGCGGTTACTGACGGCGGTACAACTTTCCATTCGTTTCTCATCTTTACCAATCGTTCAAGTGCTTTTACCGCACCTGGAGAATTAAAAACAATACTATCGTCATCTTGAACTACTTTTTCACCAAGCAGATACATGTTGGTCATCAGAGTATAGGCCCCATCTTGAACACCGCCACCGGAGAAGGCAAAACCATATTGGTCAATAACACCGTCACCATCTTTATCAACTGTCAGCTTTTTAGCCATCTCGTCAAATTCAGCCCAAGTCTTAGGCGGAGCATTGAACCCGGCAGCCTTTAATATGCTTGGGCGGTAATATAATGCAGTTAGAATTCTTGATACCTGTGGCACACAATAGACATGTCCATCAATTTCAATACTCTTTCTTAAGCCAGGTGAAAACTCTTTCCATGTATCTTCAGTCCATAAGAAATCCAATGGTTCAAGCCAACCGGCTTTAACAAAAGCAACATAGAGAGTTGCATCAAGTGGCACGATATCCACAGCTGGCGATTTAGCAAGAAAAATTGCCTGCAATTTTGGATACATTTGTTCATCGGGAAGACCTACAAATTCCATATCAACACCAGTCATAGCTGTAAAGATTTCACCATTTTTCACCGTGGCAGGGTCCCATTCTAGCCCCCCCCAGTTATAAGCAACAATCTTCTTAGCTCCTGATTCAGTAACTGCCTGTTTGGCTCCTTGTGGCAATTCATATGTTTTACTAGTTATTCTTGGGGCAATTGGATTCCATTCAATCGTTGTCTTAGCGAATAAAATTCCAGACACTCCTAAAAGTATAGTTAAAATACAGATCAACAACACTGGGTTTAAAATTCTTTTTTTGTTATTTAACAAAATAACTTACCTCCTAATATAAATATTTTTAGTGAACAAATTCACACTTTTTTACAAAATCGACCCAAATTCTAAGATAATTTTTCAAAAGTGTGATCTAACTATATCAAATTTTCACCTCCCTTCTAATTTCTTTAAAATCATCTTTAATTTTCTTTTTGAGTAATATAGTATTAAAACTATGATAAAAAGTTACTATTTATCATACAACAACTAATTATTAATTCTTTTAGCAATTCTTAAGGCCACTCAATATTGACATTATCAACTATTAAACCCCTTTTCTTTCAAATTTAGAGAGATAACAATAACTTTTACTTATACTACTACTTCAACAAGTATCAGTATCTAAAGATGGTAGCAGGCACTTGTTTTCTTTAGTAATATAGCCTATTAAAGATTACCCGTCAATAGCTTAAGTATTTTATTAATTAAGATTATTCATCTTCATCCTATATAACTCTATCTCTTTACTACTTGAGGATTAACTATTGCCCTGGGTAGCTCTCCCTTTAAAACGGAGAGCACTGCTTGAGCGACCTTGGTCTTTAACTCAACATAGGACTCTTCTGAGTAAAAAGATATGTGGGGGGTAATAATTAGATTGTCTAATTGTAATAGAGAACTATTCCAATCAGGAGGTTCTTTCTCCATTACATCTAAAGCTGCACCAGCAATCCATCTATTTTTCAGGGCTTGATAAAGGGCTTTCTCATCAATAATAGATCCTCGGGAAGTATTTATTAAATAAGCTGTTTTTTTCATT
>Ga0268279_1000624_pt1 | contig 21716 bp, 26 predicted proteins | sample saktaG_6_FD_190142 | JGI IMG/M metagenome (GOLD analysis project Ga0268279, IMG submission 190142) | Saline water microbial communities from Sakinaw Lake, British Columbia, Canada - sak_2010_1_5_80m | ecosystem: Environmental > Aquatic > Non-marine Saline and Alkaline > Saline ...
GAGCCCGGAATACACTGCAAGGATTCTGTTTTGATAACCGAGCGGATAGGTGGGAAGCATCACGTTCTCATACGACTTAAGCCGGGAATACAGGACGTAGCATTCGACAGCATGCAGGATATAGCGGACTTAGCGCAAGACCCCCGACGCAGGGATGATTTCTGGGATCGCGTAAGAAGGCAATACAGGAAAAATCCGGGCGACTTCAACCACCTGCACCCAAACACTCCGGAAATGATGGTGTGGGAGGCTAGGTGGAAACCCCTGTTTGACAGGCAGCTTAAGAATTTAACGTCCACTTACCCGGAGCGAGATCACTTTAAACTAAACTTTGACACACCCCACTGGTATGGGACTGGACCAACCCCCCTAAAGGTTGAGGCGGGTGGGAGAAACCACTGGCTAGGCTTCCCCCATAGGGGGCAGGTAGTCGGCCACCTCACGGAGGAGGGAAAAGTGAAGAGGAGAATTGAGGGGCGGAGGATGGAGGATCTAAAGTTTTATTGCATCCTCGCAACACTCCACGCATTCGACGATCCAAGAAGGCTTACCGCGGTATCTCCGATACCCCTTCTTATGCCCACAACCCGACGAGTCACTGAGAGGGGGATTCAAGCTCATCTCGACCCGGTCATGGGCTCTGACGCAGTACCCTTCGTCTACATCACTGCAGGATCAATGAGAACTGAACGAGAGGGTAGACCCCAAATTCAGGTTCCAATCGGGGTGAACGACATGTATACCGTCCTCAAGTATATCGATGAAAAAGAGCTTCTCGACTGGATGCTAAGTGAGGGAGAGCTTTAACGGATATTCAATAACTGAACCTTTAGGCTAGCCTGCTAATCGGAGGTAAACTCCATTATTAAACCCACGGATTAACTTCGTCCACTGACCGCGCTTGAAAAAGATTAATCGCGACTTATAGGCTGTTTTCTAAAACATACTGTTCCTGTGAGGCATCCGCCGCAGCCGGGAGTCCGCAGGATAAGGCCGGATTTGAACACAAAGTTTCAGTCCCGGAGGAAGCGTAGACTTAAACACATAGTTTTATAAGATATTTGCTATGGCAGAAGACATAAAAAAGATTAGGGGCAACGTGTTCCGTTAGAATGAGGTATTTAGATACAATCAAGTCGTGAAAAATTATCGATTATATCTGCCCTTCAGTAATCCTCAGTCTTCTGATATCGTCTAGGATGTGATTTCGTGCTGTAAGAGCAATATCGGATGCCTTCCTCTCCCTCGCCCGCTCATCAAAAGCCTCGTTTGTATCACCTTGAACCCAATGGACTTTCGACTGATCTCGCATGCTCAGCTCACCCCTGAATGGACGGGGTTCGATTGAATTTAATGTATTGTGAAATACAAGCCAATCCCTTACGCCTGGGTTTTGATTAATAAACTCCACAGACCTTTTAATCATCCTCTGATAATCCATACTACTTAATTCATCTGGTGGAATCCCAATACTCATCAAGGTCATATCCAATAACCTATCTCTTTCTGCAACCACCTCAGGGGTTTCCTCACTACTCCTTCTTTTGCCAGCATCCCTTAGATGTTCCTCTAATGGATCCCTCACACTTCCTCCAGCCTCTAGTGTTGGGGAATATTTTGTACCCCTACCAGCCGGATTAAATACGATGGTGTCCCGCCCCGCTACAGAAGGGCTAACAGCTTCAGGCTCGAATCCCCCCAACTGAGTGGGTTGGATACCAATTATCTCAGCAGTGACTATCTGTCCGCCCGCATCATGATTTTCTGCAAGACTCGCCAATGCTCTTTCCCTGATAGGTTTAGAATCTGATACGCTCAACTTAAGATTTAAACCCAGTTTCCTCAAACTATGGTCTTCCTCGGTTCTCAGGCTCTCACCAAGGCCAATTACCTCATTTTTAGGAAATAATCCCATTAATTGTTCAATTTCCCCTGCACCAAGACCCCTATCAGATTCTACCCCCCGAATCTTATCAGCGAAATCTCCGGCCGTTCTTGGATTAATCTCAGCCTTTATTCTTGCATCATCTGTCACATTGAGCTTCGAACCGTCAGCGACAATCTGCTTAGCCATCAATAAAACTATTACCTCCTAACCGTATATATCTGCCCTTTTAAAACTCTGATATTAGTGCCTAAGGCGAGAATTTAACAAAGTGGTCGAAGCCCCCCTTAGAGTATGACTATTCAGGCAAAAACGATATACTATATGCTAATAAATTGATTATTGCCCGCGCCGAGACCCGAACAAAATGTTCACAAATCCTTGTAATCGGGTGACCGGGAGCTATACAAAATGTGGGCAAACTCAATTTGATTAATGTAAAAGATTTATGGAGTTGCTACACGTGTGTTATAAACTAATCTTACTCTATTTCAACCGCTACAGATAAAACCACTTGAAACTCTATTGAGTCACCGCGGACAGCTCCGCGTGGTTCAACAAGCTTGAAGAAATGAACTTTCCCACCTTTTTCCTTAAGCTTCTTAATCGCTTTTAACACAGCCTCGGAATATCCTTTCTCAGAAGTTTCCACAACCTCAATCATTCTTAACATTATTCTCACCTCCTCTTTTTTTTAAAGTTTGTAGGTCATCATTGGTATTCTAATAAAAATTACGATATAAATTCAAATCATCTTATAGTAGTATGTAAGATTCATTCTTACTTGAGTGACATGTTAATGGTGAAAATGAAAAATTCCACGTCACTAGTCAAACTGGTGATAAGCATAATAATATGTCAGCTCGCTGGTCTTATCGGTGCAATCTTCACTTCCCCTAATATTCCAACATGGTATGCATCCCTTACCAAACCCTTCTTTAATCCGCCAAGCTGGGTGTTTGCACCGGTTTGGACTGTATTATACACGATGATTGGAATATCCATATACCTCATCTGGCAACAGCGTACCTCTCATAACTTGGCAAATAAATCAATAATGATTTTCGTCTTACAATTAATCCTAAACTCGCTCTGGTCGATAGCTTTTTTCGGACTCAAATCCCCTCTCTTAGGACTAATAGTTATTGTTGCCTTATGGATTGCCATACTCGCAACAATTCTAATGTTTAGAGAAATCTCAAAAACAGCAGCAAACCTCCTCATACCCTACCTTCTGTGGGTGAGTTTTGCCACAATCCTAAACTTTTCAATTCTACTTCTCAACTGATGAGAATCCCGGTAAAAGTTGACAGTATTAAGTCTAAAATAGTATTCCTGAATGTGGGATTCGAACAAAAAGTTCGGCTGTTTTTAAAAATCGAAAGACTGCGAGCTATTTATGTAATTTTTGCCCGTGCCGGGATTTGAACAACCAGTTCAAAATCAGGGCAAACTAGGTTCAATATCCAACTTTGCCGGGTTGGGTTTCTTTTTGAGTCCCGTGATTACGGCACCACATTCTTCCACCATCACCCGTGTTTTCTCTGCCGCAATATTAGCGCCCTTCTGTGATTTCGCCCCAGTTATTATTATGCTGCCCGACCGGAATATGAGCATCACCGTCTTCGGCTCGTCAAGCCGGTAAACCAGACCCGGGAATTGTTCCGGCTCATACTCGGTGCTAAAGCACTTGGTCACTAGAGCATCCAGGTTCACCATGAAACCCAAGTTTGCGGAAGCGACAATGTTTTGAATTTTTATCAACGGCTTGTTTTTGACTCTTATCCGGCATCTACGCAATTCCTTTAAAAGCGCACCCACCGCGCAAGTAATGTCTTTTTTCGACAACGCTCCACTACAAATCACCTTACCAGTGCGAAACAACAGCATAGCCACCTTCGGTTTAGTCAGTTTGTAGACGAGGCCAGGAAAGCGTTCGGGATTGCGCACCCCCTGCATATGCTCTGCCAAGTACTCCAAATCCAGTTTCCTCCCCAATGTAATGGAAGACACGATATTTTCGATTTTAGCTTTTACTGCCATAATAACATCAACGTCTCGGTATAGGATTCACACACGAAAAAGTTGTCGGTTTTTTGGCTCGCGCCTTAAGGCAAGAAATTAACAACAAAGCCGGATAATTCAATTACAAAATTGACAGACTACTGTCTATACTTTGAAATCATGCCCGCGCCGGAATTCGAAGAACCCCTTTTTCTTTACCGAAAGAAAAAGTGGCTTCACCCTCAAAAAGAAAGTTAATTAAAAGTAAAAATCACCTGATTTCTTTCTTTTCCGTAAACGCTTTTCTTTCTTTCCTAAAGAAAGAAAAGGGTTTGCCCGCGCCGAGATTCGAAAAAACTGTTCAAAAAACGGGCAAAATCATTTTTCTAATAATTCAAGATATTTTAAATTTTTTGTATTAATCACAACATTGAGTTTAGGGTTACTTTTCACAGGTTCGTCATTTGATGAAGTTATAATATGTACATTCTCCAGTTGGAGATGCGCATTTTCTTGAAACTCTTTTTTACTTTTTAGCACACCTAAATATGCAAGATCGTCTGAGACCTCAGCCCTTATCCAATATGTTTTATTCGTCTGAGGGAAAGCATCATCCCATATACTTTGCCTTCCAGAAAAATCAGTTAAATGTATGTATCGAAAAAAATCAAACATATAGGGTTTAAAAATATCCATTACTGTCAATAGTATACCGAATACTATTGCACCAATCCAGGACCATATTATCAGTTGATCAGCTGATATCCCCACCAAAGAAAGAAAGAAGAGGATGACTAAACTGTAGATAAAACAATTAATTATTTTATCCCACTCTCCAGCGTTTTGGGTTGGTTGTAGTGATCTTCTGATTGATAGTGAAATGAATCCCGGCACAATAAATAATAAAATTGGGATTACTTCAGATTCAGGAATAATGTTACTCATCTTCTGACGAGGATTTCCCCAAAGGCCGGGTCATTGACCTAGGGGGGGTTTGAGAAGTGTCAGGATCATAAACTTTCACATTTTCTGTATGTTTATAATCCTTAAAAAGTTCAGCTTTTTTCCCAACTTTTTTCCCGGATCCGCTAGTTTCATCATCACCCATCTAGATCACCAATAGATAATGTTATAAAGAGTATATAAGCTTTATATTAGGACCTGTACATATTGCTGGATATTGTTGGCTCCTAAGGAGATGAAACTTTTCGCCCAAATATAAGAACTAAACCCGCAATCATAAAGGCTCCTGAACCTGCTTCAATAATCGGTAAAATTTGAAGTAAAGGCTTTTCTGGGTTTAATTCCTCTTTTGAATATCCTAATGTGGTAAAAGCCCTTCCAGATAAATTAAAATAATCTAAAAAATGACCTTCCTCTTTTAGGATTCCAAAACTTGAGTATATCGTTGAGTAGAAAAATAATATCCAAAAACACCATAAAACCCATCTTTCAAGCTTGTAACCATAGCCAAAGAGATTCTCAAGAATGAGAGTCCATTGATATCCAAAAAAAGCAATAAACAGATCTGCCTGATAGCCAGTTGGATTGCTTCTTTCGTCATAAGGACCCATCTTAATATCTGACTCCTTAATTTTTCGGATTAAGATTCTTTCCCGATAATGTTTCCATCTTGCAGGATGGTAGTCTCCCTTAACTATTGACTCTTGCTTTGCCTTCTGAATACTTTTAAGTAATAGATTATAGCAACGACTTGATTCTTTGTAGTTTGAGTTTTTATAGTGTTCATCTGCCCGTTTTAGTCTTATTTCGAACTCACCGAAATCGGGCATTCTCATTGTCTCATAATAAAGACCTATCGTGATTAAAATTGTAATTGTTGGATAGATTAGAGAATAACCAGATAACATAAAACCGGATAAAAAAGAGAGTAGGAACAAAAATATTAATAGAACATAAAACGGGTGGGTGTCAGATATTAGTGCTTCAACTAAAGACCGTAACTTTACCGAAACTATCCTTTGATATCGATCAAAATAACTCATTATAATTATATTGCAGGAATGCTACAATTTATACAAATTTTTCTATAATATAAACCAATTTAAATTAAGTAATATTCTCTGTAACTCTTACCAACTTTACTTCTGGTTCTCCAAACTCCATCTTGAACCATTTCTGAAATTTGTTGTTCTGGAAGAGAGACTTCATGAATTCTTGAGTTTTGTGTTCTTCTTTCTCGATCATTCCCATGGCTTCTGGTGTGAGGGCTACGCGGCATCTCATGCAGAATAGGGCGTCTGGGGGATTGAGTTTACTACATCGGCTGCATCGACGGGCTTCTCTTTCCTCTTGCTTTTTAATGGGCTGGAAATTATGCATCTCCATTAGTGTATTGTCTAAGTCTCTCCCGCTTAAGTGGACATAGGTTGAGGGCATGTTACTTCCTTGCACCCAGCCGAAGAAAACACACAACTGGGATTCCGTTAAGTAGTTTGCGAGATAGGTTGCTCGGGAATGTCGGAAGTTGTGAGGATTGACCTTATCTTTTCGAACACCTGCCTCTTTTGCCCTGCGTCTTAACATCATCCTGATTGCATCATAACTCATTACAGTCATGTATCTTTTTTCGATATCGATCCATAAGGGATTATTAAGGTTTTCCTGGTATGGGTGGACTCTCAACCAACTTTGTAGGTAAGGTTCTGCCTCGATTAGTAGTATTTGTCTGGCTCCTGTCTTTCCGTTAGGCACATGTAGGCGCACGCCGTACTCTTCGAATACTATATCTTTGATTCTAAGACTGCCTAGTTCGCCAATCCTGAGGCCTCCGTAATAAAGCATAGCAATTAAGGCTCGATCTCTATCATGATTGCACTGTCTGATGAGTTTTTCAGCTTCAGCTACGGAAAGTAGGTTTTCAGGTAGTTTTCTTTCACTCCTTTTGACTGTGCATTTAATCCAATCTACTTTTTCGGGAACTTTACCGTGATTTGTAATCTTATAAAACTTCTTGATTGCGACTTTAAGGTCTTTCTTTGACTCCTCAGCGATATCTGTTTCATGTATTCTCACAACCAGATCTCGTATGTCTTGTTCTGTGGCTGTCGCGAGATTGAATTTGTAGTCTGAAAGCTTGAAAAGTTTTTTGTAGAGGGAGTAGTATTTTCGGATCCTCAGGACACTTAGGTTTTCCGAGGCGCAGAGCTGAACGAATTTTCTTACAGCCTCTTTATTCTCTATGCTGATCTTTGGGTCATCATAGAACCTGCTTTTAACAGCCTCTATTGAATGGCCTTTGTATTTGTATATCGTGTTTATTGCCATTGAGATATCAATTATTACGTAATATTGTATATAAATACATATGTAAATTATTATGTAATGTGGTGCGTTTATAATGACGGGAAAAAGATACATTACTATGAGGGTAAAACTTAGGAAAGTAGCAAGTGGGGGGGAAAAAGGCAAAGAGGCCAAAGGAGAAAGCTATATAATCACTCTCCCAAAAGCATTGATAACTTCCACCGAGTTCTCGAAAGCCAAAGAAGTCGAGATAACAATCGTCTCCCCCGACGAACTCAAACTGAAAGCAGTCAAGGAGTAAATCCTTCATTCTCCCGTAACCTCCGAGTTGCCTCCTTAAGATCCAATCCACACGAACCAAGAAAATCCTGGATAATCGTTACATGTTCAGGTAATGCCTGGCGAACCAACTCTTTTAACACCCTATCTTCATTGATTCTCATCATTTATTTGCTCCTCTGGATTATCTGAGGGGTCAGTAGGTCTGTCATCTAAGTCTGAATTAATTTCTTCCTCTAGAGATTGTACCAACTGTTTAGCTGTTTCTACTCTCTTCTCACCAGTTTGTTTGAGAAGAGGACTGATGTATTCAAATAATGTTTTATCACCTTGATTTAGATTGAAAGCATTTCTTTTCGCGATTTCATGCATCTTCCTAATAATAACTTCTTTTGGATTGTAGAGTTGAGAATACAAATCACAAAAATATTCTTGCAAATCATTGTAAGTCTTAATGTTACGTTCCTCTTTTATTCGATCTAATCTCTGCCTGGTTTCATACTTAACTGAAATCTGTTCACCCATTTTTAATTGGATTAAATAATCGATCGATAATCGATTGTGTTTGAACTGGGGAGAGAAAAATCTTTTTTATCGGTTTCTAGTACAAACTCTTTTAAATGCTGATATAATGCTGCTTTAACAATCTCTGCCTGAGAACAACCACGATTTTCTGCGGCTAACTTCATTGCCCTACGTAATCCCTGAGGCAAGGTCACTAAAAATCTTTTATTTTGAGTCATTACAATCACCGATATCATATAGGAAAGCTTTTTATATCAAGATTCTGATATATACTAAGATACATAAATTTCTTTAAATTGGGACTAAATTAGAATGATTGAGACTAAAAGGCCATATGAACTGATACTAAAACTACTTAAGGAACGTAGGATTGTCAGGCACAAAGACATTATTTCCGAACTAGAGAAACAAGGAGTTGGACGAGCAACAACAAATAGACATCTAACAAAATTGAAAGATGGTAAAGAAATTGAAAAGATTGGGTATCAGGCTGCAACACAATACGGGATTAAAGGTAAAGACAAGAAGGCAGTATACTATATCCTATCCTCTGAATCCCACTACGCAAAATATTATGACAAAGTTATCAAATCCCTCAAAAGTGATGATCCATCTAAGAGACGATATGCATTAATAGAGATTGAAGAATTTAGGGATATACATCTGCTTCCACAGCAACTACTTGAATTATCAATGGCTTTAACTAAAGAGGATTTAGACGTTTCTTGTAAAATTATTAGGATAATAAGAAACCATAAACCCGCGGTTTTACCTTCAGATTTAAAAAGATTCCAAGAGAACCTCATTGACTGTTTAAAGAATCATTCGAGAGAGAATCCATTCAAAGAAGATCTCGTGAAAAAACTGACGGAAAACATATTTTATTTCTTAGGCGTTTTAGGAAATCCTAATGTAATCGAGTTTATGAAAGAAGATATCGAAAAAGCAGAATTAACTAAAGAAGATAAGGCCACGTTTCTTAATCTCAAGAACTTGTACTCTGAATGGTACCTTTCGAGGATAATTAATAAAAACATGCCAGAACTTTTCGATTTTGCGGAAACATTACCTGATATAAAAAAGGAACTTGTTTTTGAGATTCGTAAGAAAGCTAGGGACAATCCAAAAAGCTATCCTGGATATTTCGACAAGATAGATGAAAAACTTGCAGAATTGGGATACAAATACGATGATTCAACGACTTAAGTTAATTTAATCACGAGGGATATAGAGCAAATTACGGGATAATATCAAGAAAATTTGGGTTTACTGTGAAGGTGATGCAAACCTCCTGGAAAATCACGTAAATAAATTCAAATCTGTAAGAGGAAACTGCAAATCGAGACTTTTTCACATAAAAAAATACCACAGAACTACAAATTCACACAAAAACACTGAAAACCCACTCTTACAAACATAAAATTACTAAATGTAAACAAAGAAACAACAAAAATCAAACAAAAAATATAACCAAAGATTAACCAAAACCGTACCAAAAGTTAAGTAAAATAGTCTCACAGACTAACCAAAGGATAAAAACTATTAAAATATCAAAATTTTTAAACATTTGAAACGATATTAAACTTTTTTAAAATGCTTAAAAAACCAGTTCAAACGTACTTCAAACAGGGAAAATAGCAAGAAAAATTGGTTTACTGTGAAGGTGAGACGATTCTCCAAGAAAATCAGATAAAATCAAACAAAATCCCTAAGCTGAAACTACAAATCAAGACTTTTTCACACAAAAAAATACCACAGAAATACAAATTCACACAAAAACGAACTGGATGAAACTTATTTTAATGTTGACGTAATTTTTTCTAAAACAAGAAGAACTGCCGATTAGGCAGCCATATCATCTGAAGAGGGGGCGGGGCTGAGTTTTAATAAAGTCGGAAGAATATCTATTATCATGGTTGATAAAGACAAATCCAAACAACAAATCAAAGAACTTGTTGATAAGTACATTAATTCAAAATCAAAGTGGCAGAAAATCAGTGAGTCAGAAACAAAATCTAAGTTCTTAGAGCCTCTTCTTGAATACTTGGGTTGGGATGTTAAGGGTGATGAATTTCCTGACGAAGTGATAAAAGAGGAGCGTATTCAGCGGAAACGGGCAGATTATACTCTGAGGATTAATGGAGTTTCGAAACTGATTGTCGAGGCTAAAGCAATAAAAGAGGATATAGAACGTGAGGACTACGCTCAGCAGGCAATAACTTATGCTTATAACAAAGCTGTTAGCTGGGCTGTTTTAACCGATTTTGAGGGTCTTAAGATATTTTATGCTGACGAGGAAAGTACTAGACCTTTTCGAAATATTCAACTGGAGAACATAGACTCATTTGAAGAAAACTTTAAGGACATCTGGTTATTATCAAAGGAATCCTTTCTTAGCGGTGAATTAGATAAAAAAGCCGAAAGAGAAGGCCGAAGAAAGAGAAGGATTAATATTGGCGAACAATTATTTCAAGACTTGAATACTTGGAGGGAGATTCTCTCTAAAGATATCGCCCGTAACTATGGGAGTAAATATCAAGACTATGAGATTGATGAACTAGTCCAGCGAATTATCGATAGATTAATCTTTATTCGGAAGACTGAAGATATCGAGATAGAGGAAAATCAATTATTAAAATTAACTCGAACCTCAAGTAAACATTACTACAAGCAATTAAAGATAATTTTCAGGTACTACAATGAGCAATACAACAGTAAATTATTCGGTGAATCCTTGGAAGATGTTCACGAATGCGATGAAATAGGTGTAAGTGACGACGTAATACTAAAAGTTATTAATGGATTATATGCTCCACAAGGCCGATTTGTAAAATACAATTTTGCAGCAATAGACGCTGACGTATTGGGGAATATTTATGAACAATATCTTAGCCATATCTTAAAAAAGACGCCAAAACGTGCAAAACTAAAAGAAGGTCGCGCACATAGAAAAGAACAAGGGATATACTATACTCCAACATTCATTGTAAATTATATTGTTCGAAATACTGTTGGGGAGATTCTAAAAAATAAGAAAGTCAACCCGGAGAAGATATATATACTTGACCCCGCATGTGGAAGCGGAAGTTTCTTATTGAAAGCATTTGACTTTCTAAATGAATATTATAACAAGAAAGAAGGTCGAACACATCAAACACAACTTGATGAAAGTGGTATATTCACTCGAAAAGCAAGAATTCTAAAACAAAATATTTATGGTGTCGACTTAGATCCCAAAGCAGTTGAAATTGCACAACTTAATTTGTTATTAAAACTCGCAGAGAGAAAACATAGGTTACCAACCCTAAAAGAGAATATAAAATGTGGTAACTCACTAATCGATGATTCTGAGATTATAGGTGATAAAGCATTTAGCTGGAATGAAAAATTTAAGTCAATTATGGCTGATGGAGGATTTGAGGTAATTATCGGCAATCCCCCTTGGGGTGCAGATATATCTATAACTGAGAAAAAATATTATGGCGAGAAATTTGGGATCAGGACACAAAACATAAACTCGTTTGAACTATTTCTTAGACAATCCATCAAACTTCTTAAAGAAGGGGGAGTTATTGGATTTTTAATCCCAAGAAATTTTATCCGATCAAGCCAATACACTGAAATTAGAAAAGTTTTTTTAGAAAATTTTATTATTCATCACATACTCGATTTTAAGAAATTTCCCGATGTTACTCAAGAATGTGTCGCAATAATTGCATCAAAGAGGGAAAATTATGGCAAAAACAAAAAATATAAAAACGAGGTCGATGTTGGAAACGATAGAAAAGTTCCTCAAGAATTATTCATAAAACTACCCCGAAATGTCTTTAATTTGAAATTAGACAAGAATGGATTCAATATCTTAAAAAAGATTGATATCGCGAAAAAATTAGGAGATATTGTTGATATTGATAGGGGTGAAGAAATTAGTAAAAAGGGTGGAGTAATAAAGTGTCCTTATTGTGGTAAATGGTCTTTTGCATCAAAAAAAGATCGTAAAGACTGCCATTCATGTGAAAAAAGCATTATTGTTGAAAATGCTTTAAATGATCAGATAATTACAAAAAAGAAAAAAGAATCATTTTCTCCTATCCTAATCGGGGAAGACTTTTCCAGATATAGAATACTTAACAGACATTATATCGATCTTAATCGAGATGGAATTGACTTTAAACCAACCAATATTTACAAATCCCCCAAATTAATAATGATGGCAGTTTCACCAATATTTATTACTGCCTATGATGAAAATGAGAATATTGTTCTAACAAAAAATAACTATTCTATAAGAGTCAGAGAAGAGGTTGATATCGATCCGAAGTATCTTCTTGCAATTTTTAACTCAAAATTATACAGGTTTTATCAGGAGAATCGATATACCTTAGGTGCTGAATACACCATTTTCATATCCCAGGAATACTTAAAAGAGATTAGATTTCTTGACCCATCTAATTTTAATGCATTTCAAAAATCTAAATATCCTTCCTTGATAGAAAAAGTTGATAAAATGTTACTTCTCAATGATCGCCTTAACAAAATCGGCGATAAAAAAACTGACGAGAGAGCTAGGATTGAGGGGGAGATTAAGAAAACGGATGCTGAAATTGATGAACTTGTTTATCAGATTTATGGTATAACAAATGCGGAAAAGAAGATTATTGAGGAAAGCCTAACTTAATAGACTTAATTATCTCAAATTAAAGGTATCTATTATGGCAAATGGTGGAAAACAATATCTTGGATTAAAAAAACCATGGAACCAACCAGATTTTATGATGTGTATTCCCACCTGCCTGAAGACAATACTAGACAATCAATACCCCAATAAGAGAATACCGTTTAGTAGTATATCAAAGGGAATGTCGGATAAAGTGAATGTACTCACTGTGCCCAGATATGAGGGTTATGTCCCAAAACCGCCAGATGAAGTCCCTGAATCCTTAAATCCATATCTTAAGAAAAGAGGACTTGAAATAAATCTTAATATTGGTGCAACAAAACGTAATTTGATAAATTTAATAAAAAGAAACATATATCCTCTAGTATTTTTAGAAATAAAGAAATATTTCCTATATAAGGGATTCAAAGTACATGACTCCAAGATTATAAATTCACATTGTATTGCCTTGGTAGGATATGACGATGACACGGAAACATATCCAATTTATTGTCCAATCAATAAATGGGATTATACAAGAGATTATGATATTAATGAGCTTGATACAATAGATTATATAAACTTTTCCGAAATGTGGAACCTATGCCAAAGCAGATTATTATGGGTGGAAGAAAAAGCAAAAGGGGCTCAGAAAAAATTAGAAGAATTTTAAAATGAATATTTATGAGGGTGTTAGTGAGGAAACAATACGTTCCTATATCTTAGGTCACGTTGGGCAGAATGCTTTTATTAGTAATATTTCAGAAAAAGAAAATGAAATCGATGTAAGTATCGGAATATCTTTTCCGAGAATAATATCTGATGAAAAACTTAATGAAAAATTCTTAAAATTCATAAAATTTGATGATCTTTATAATTTTCAAATAACTAAACGTAAAGGTTTTAAAGAAAAAGTTGATATTCCTCGATTAGATATCTACCAGAAAGCATATACTAAATTCTTTGAATTGAATATGAAGACTGAGGATATTGTATTAGAATCGATATACTCGAAATTAACAAAAATCCCATTTATTAGAACTGCATTAAGCCCAATTTATACTATTCTCTATGAAACATACGTAAACGATACAATTCATACTATCGATTTCAAACCCAGACAGAGAAGATACTTTAAATTACTCGAGACTTTAGAATTGCTACGGAAACAAAAGAATAATATTTATGAGCAGGGTAATGCATTCATCAAGATTGAGGAAGAAATTAAAAATGAAGAGGAGAAAGAAGTAATCGATTACGTTTTTGGCTATGCAATACAACGAGGAAAAAAATACTTAATTGAGCACATTAAATTGAATACACTTATACCATTCATACGAATTGCGAACACTTATTACTTTCAAACTCTTGAAACAAAAAAATTATTTAATACAAGTATTGAAGACCTTAAACAGGAATATATAAAATTATACCCCCATATGAGAAGTATTAAAAAACCTAAATTTGAAGGATTAGTAAATCAAATTGTTGATGCTGAAATACTAAATCAAGATCAGAAATTTTATATTGGATATGACAAGATTTTTCAAAATATTCAAAAGATTGCTCTCGAACGACAAATAATCCCCCTAGTGATATCTTAATTATTTCCCGCCACCCTGTTTTTATAGGAAAAATTTTGTACGAAGACCTTTTTTGGGCCGGACACGTTAAACATGTGTTACTCTGGGGTATGTTAGCACCTTTATGTTATTTTTTTTAGTGGAAAAATTCGTTGTACTGTGGTTCTGCCCTGTTTTTGAACCTTTTTTTGTTAGCCCCCGGGAGGGTGTTGAACCTTTTTGAAATCAGGGTCTTGTGGTCTTGCCCTTTTTTTGAACTGTTTGTTCGTTGCCCGCGCCGGAATTTGAATCCGGGTCAAGAGCTCCGCAAGCTCCCAGGATATCCAGGCTACCCCACGCGGGCGTGTGAGTATATTCTTTGGTAGTTTTTATTTATAAGAAGTTTCAGGTCGTCGAGGTATGAAGCCGAAGACGGCCTCTTTCTCGTCGGGAAACGCGAGCGACTCTAAGTCGCTGCGCGCCGGCAACTATGTTGCCGAGCGTTCCGACTATCCAGGCTACTCCACGCGGGTGAAGAGGAGGTTTAATCTTTTACACTTTATTTTTAAAGAATGTTTGAATCTTGGAATAGTTTATTAGAAATATTGTTTGTATTGTGCATTATGAGGGTTCGATAGAACCCTTAACATTCGCGGCGCGTGTGCACGGAGCGAGCCGTGCCAGGCTACTCCACGCGGGCGTATTTCCCTTACCTTTTTTTTAATTGAGGGTTTAATATTAAAGTCCGAGAATTAAAAATGTCTGTTGAAGTGGGTGGTAGGGAAGGTTTGTCGAAGGGAGAGTTTAATCGTCTTGTATCATCGGGCCGGATTATTTCAGTTGGAAGTTCTTCCAGGGATTTACGTCCCATCCTTGTCGGTGAGGGTGTTTCAACCAAGGTTAATGCGAACGTCGGCACTTCAACCGGAAAGTGCGATCTAAAGCTTGAGGTTGCGAAAGCCGAGGCCGCGGTTTCAGCCGGTGCTGACGCCATCATGGACCTTTCCGTCGGCGGGGACTTGGATAAAGTCCGAAGGACGCTTTTAAAGAAAATCCCGATTCCGTTAGGTACCGTACCCGTTTATCAAGTTTATTTTGAATCCAAGTTTGACATGAATTTAGATTCGATTCTTAATGTTATCGAGCGTCAAGCCAGGGATGGTGTTGACTTCATGACGATTCATGCAGGGATAACACAGTCTTTTTTAAAGTCGATGAGAAAGAGGATTATCCCAATCACTAGTCGCGGCGGAGGATTCATTGCGTCTTGGATGCTAAAGCACGGGCGGGAGAATCCTCTTTACACTGGATTCGATCAGATCCTTGAGGTTTTGAAGGAGTATGGGGTGTGCCTATCTCTGGGTGATGCGCTACGGCCTGGAGCTATCGCTGACGCTCACGATGACTGCCAGATTGGGGAGCTTAAGATTCTCGGGAAACTTACTGAGCGTGCTTGGAGTGCGGGTGTTCAGGTTATGGTGGAGGGTCCAGGCCATGTTCCCATCCATATGATAGAGCAGGATGTCGTATTGCAGAAAAAGATTTGTCACGGCGCACCCTATTATGTTTTAGGGCCGCTAGTAACAGATATTGGGTTGGGGCATGATCACATCACTTCCGCGATTGGTGGTGCCATAGCAGCAAGTGCGGGAGCAGATTTCTTATGCTATGTCACTCCGTCCGAGCACCTCGGGCTTCCAGATATTGAAGACGTTCGGCAGGGAGTTGTCGCCTCGAGATCGCAGCGCATGCAGGAGACATCGCAAAATACGGGGACATGGAAAAAGACATTGAAATGTCTCGCGCCCGTCGGAAACTAGACTGGGAGAAAATGTTCGATCAAGCCTTAGACCCACAAATCGCGAAAAAGTACTCTTGCCTGACAAGCAAAAAGGAGTGTTCAATGTGCGGGGAATACTGTGTGCTAAAGTTATTGGAGGAGGATAAGTGAATGCGTGTAGCGCATTACCCTTCACTGTGGATGCCCGTCATAAAAAGTCACCGACGCATGAACCCTAACTCCTCGTCCATCTCCCGGGCCATTTCTTCAAAGTCCTCGAAGATTCTTTGCATGTCTCGTTCAAGCTCCCGGATTGTGTCGGAGATGCTTGCACCGCGGAGTGTGTAGTATCTGCCTGATTTTTCGATGAGTCCCGCCGACACTAATCTGTTGAGTTGGTGTATGACTGCTCCCCTGGACATGTCTACTTTACTTGCGAGTTCAGTGCTTCCCATAACATTTCCTTTTGCATTTTGCCGGATGATTTCTTTTAGGACTTTTGATGCGGTGTGTGCTTGAGTGTCTTCGCAGAATCCGAAGCTTTTGCAGAACCAGTCCAAGTCTTTTTGGATGTTTTTTTCTGGTGGTTTCCGGTTTCGTATGATTGTTATTCGAAAGTCCAATTTACTGGTTACTTTATTTAAACCGGTGAGTATTTATATGAGTTTGTCTAAAGAATTTAGACAAAACTAAAAAATTTAAACAAATTGAGGTGATGCCCCATGTGGCCCTACGACAAAGAACGAACACCATTCCCATTCCAACCAAAGGAACTGGGAGAAGAATTCGATAAACTGGAAAAACAATTTCAACAATCCCTAAAAAAAGGGGAACCTTTTTCATACGGGTTCTCAATCATAAGCGTAAACGGGAGGCCGATTAGACAAGAGATTTTCTCCAACCCAAGCAAACTCTCTTCAAACCAACCCCAACAACCAGAAGCAGAAAGAGAGCCCTTAATAGACGTAATACAAGAAGCGGACAAAACAAAAGTGCTAATCGAGCTTCCCGGCGTAGATAAAAAAGAAATCCAGATTTCGAGCAATGACAAGACGCTTGAGGTTTCAGTCGACTCCGCAAACAGGAAATTCCACAAGAAAATAGAGCTACCACACGCCGTGGGAAATCCTAAGGCAGAGTACAGAAATGGGGTTTTGGAAGTATCAGTAATGAAAGATAATGAAGAGGAAGCTAGGGATATAAAAATCGAGTAAAAAATAAAGTGTAGAGAAAGGGAAGAGAGCTATCTGTATTCCTTCAAAGTGTCGCTCATTATTGATACAATTAGTCTAATACACGTAACAACCTTAGAATACACCCTTCAGCTTTAGTTTTAAGCCAACATAATGGTTGCAGTTTTTCAAAGTTTCTTGCTAAAGCGCTATTAGGTTCAACGAATGATTCGAAATCTACAGTGTCTTTCTCACATAAAATCATCCAGCCAAAAGGGATCTTGGCTATTGATATCTCCAAGTTTGCCAGATACTCGTCCTCATTCACATACTGAAGTATTTTCAAAACACTACTGAAAGTCTCAGGTTCCGCTAGACGATTCCCCACAAGATATGAATAGTATTCGGCTTTTTCTTTTCGGGTCCTATTGTTTAAGGATTTTCCATCATTTACGAAATCAGGAATCTGTTTTTTACTATCCCATTCAATCAAGTCCTTTTCCTCCAACCGCTTCTCAAATATCGGATTAATACTACACCAGTTATTATTCTCTTCCTTCACTTCAATATCATAAATTAATTTTCGATGCCAGATTCCGTTTACCCTAGAACTTATTGAAAGTCCACTAGTATCGTAGTAAATACAGAGCTTATCTTCAGGGATATAGAAAAAAGGATCTCTGCCTGCTTGGGGAGAAGCATTTATCTTTTCCTCAATGAACATGTCATGTAGCTTCTTATGAATACATTTTTGCATATTTGGCAGGATATAACTCTTTGCCCATGTTGAGTATCCCCCACTGTTTATACTTGTTAGATTCTTCCAAAGTGGGCAATCTAATCTGTGAAATTCCAGTTCAACATCCTTGTGTAAGTAATCTCGTCTTTTTTCAATTTTATTCTTAATATCAAGCACGATAACATTCAAGTATAGAGAATATATTACAATCAAGACAGTGAAAACAATGAGTATTTGGCGTATATGGCGTAAACCAAGCTTGTTTCTCATACAAGAAAATACGAATGTGAACCTAAAAGATACTGATATTTAGAAAAAGGGGGAGACTGCTCAATACATTGATACTTTCTCGCGAGATTGATAAGTATTTATTTAAGCACACTGTAAAGATATTATAAGCCACCGTCGCGAAGAACACCCTGAATATTTGTGTGGGGTGTCGCAAAACGCGTGGCTACACTGCGCTGATGGCGTATTGCAAGACCTTGACCCGGATGGGTTACGGGGGAGTGATGCCCCCCACCAGGAGTGATTGCAAACCAACCCCAGCGCAGAACAATCCGAATCCCCTTCCCTTCTTTTCACAAAAGAAAGAATGTAGCGGACTTTTTGTCCGACACGCGCCCGACTCTAGTCGGTCGCGAAATGTTTGCGAAAAAGAAAGAAAACCGCGAAATTGAGGGGTTTGCCGACCCATCAGACTGCACATTTGTGTGAGTCGCTTTTCAATTAATGAATACACCAAATGAATGTGATGCTACAGGTCATCAAGTAATCGAAAGCGAACGAAGATGGCCTTCGCATGCTAAATGAGTGTGACAGTTGAAACCAACCCTAACACAGAACAATTCTATTTTTCTTTTTTTTTATGTGTCATCGAGGCGATAGCCGAAGATGGCACCTTTGTCGTCGGCAAACGCGGGTGACTCAATGTCACCGCGCGCCGACAACTGCGTTGTCGAGCGTTCCGACACCCCAGCGCAGGACAATTATATCCCTTTTTTTTCAAATTATCTGGGATAAAAATAAGGTTAATACTCCCAAAGGTATCACGTAGTATGTGAAGTAGTGGAATTTTCCCTCCCTTACGATTTTCATAAGGTATCCGAGACTTGCGTAGCCGACAATAATCGAAGTCGCAAGCCCTGCAAGATGAGGGATTGTGTTCTGAAGTGTGTCTGTTATCACCCCCCCTCCCTCAAGTATTATCCCTCCTACGGCGGCCGGAATAAGTATGAGAAAAGAGAATCGGGCGGCCTCCTTCCGGTCCACACCCAGAAACAACGCTGTCGCAATAGTCGCTCCCGACCGGGATATTCCCGGCACTATGGCAACTCCCTGGGCTAAGCCGATTATGAGGGCCGCACCCCAGTCTAGGCGTGAAGGCTCTTTCGGGGTTTTTGAGGCGATTAAGAATAGGCCGGTGACGATGAGGCCCAATGAAGCAATATAAAGGTCTGTGAACATGGCTTCGAACACGTCTTTGAAAAATACCCCAATTATTCCCGTCGGAATTGAGGCTAAGGCTATGAGGTAGGCAAGCTTTATGTTTTTAGTGTGTTTTATCCTTCCGGTTTTTCGGAGGGATTTAGAGGCCTTTATAAGGTCGACTATAATACTTTTTAGATCGCTTCGGAAGTATGCTATGACTACGAGTAGTGTTCCGAAATGCAGTAGTGCGTCGAATTCTATGTCTGCGGCTATCCCGAAAACTTGCTGGATGATCACTAGGTGACCTGAACTTGAGACTGGGAGCCATTCAGTTATCCCCTGTATGATGCCAAGCAGAATGGCTTCAATATTTGTGATCATCTTTACTTATTATCATTTCATGCTTTTAATTTCCTATGGTAATTGTTTTACCATGGCGTCTAAGGGCAATCCTGATCCTAAACCCCCGTCCTCTCATGGAATTCCCGCTTCAGAGTCGCTTTGGCTTCCAAGCCACTATGGGGGCGAGCTTAAGGGGAAGGGTGGTTTGGATAAGACTGTGATTTGGAGTGTTTCGGATGTCGTTGATTTTATTTTCCCTTCTAAATTCCAGCCGAGGTATCATGAGGTTGCTACTGATTTTATCACGCTTCTATTGGATTGTGAGATTGTCACTAAAAAAGAGATTAGTAAATTCTTAACGGAAAATGGTTATTCTAAGGCAACTTTGGAAAACAAGGTCATCCCAAAGCTTGTGAGGTTTGGATTGATCAAAAGGGAGCGGGAGTTTAAGGCTGGTTTGGGGAAGGGCAGGTCCCTGATTCTTTCAGATTCACTGTCTTTTACCAATTATCTCGAGCGTATAGGGTTTGCTTGGAATATGCTTGTGTCTACTGCGAGGACTAAGCGTGGTAGGCAGGCTTCTTTGGGTGGCGGGTAAGCTTATCTTTTCTTGGGTGAAGTTTTCTTTATCTTGTTTTCTATTTCAATGAGTTGTTTTTGATAGTCTCTTACGATTCCTCTGAATCCGTCTTCGTCTAATTGTCGTTTCGTATACTTTTTTTTCGTGACGTTTATGAGTTCCTCAATCTCTTTTCGCTGTGCATTAAGTCTTGCGTTCTCTGATTGTTTCGGTGTTGTTGTTTTTTCCAGCTGGTTCCAAAGAGTGTCTTGGAATCTTGATTCCCTTGATGTGATTTCCGTATTAGTGCTTCCCAATTCGATTTTGATTTTTTCCCGGTCTTTTCTCGAGATTTCCTCAAGGATTCTCTCGAGTTTTTTCTTGTTTAGATATATTTCTTTTTTCTGGTGTGCGATCTTTTTTTTGTTTCTTGCCGCTGCTTTTTCCAGGTGTATGTATTCGTCGCCCACTTTGTAGATGTTGACTAGAAGTAGAAGTGCCATAAGTCCCAATACGATGGTTATTGGCGCTGAAACCTTAGCTGACAGTATGTATGCAAAGAGTATTGTGTTTAAACCAAGTATTATTACTGATGTTTTAACCGGTTCCATATTCTAGTCTTCTTCCTGAGTTATTTCTTCAGCTTCCTCCCCGATTTTTTCCTTGGTTTGGTTTAAATGCCTTACGAGTCCGAGAAGATCGTGGGCTATGTCCACTCCCCTCGGTGTGAGTTTCACGTGTTTAATTCTTCCCTCCTTGTTAAATTCAACGAGGCCTTCACCTTCAAGGTCGTCTAGGATTTTCAGTGTGTAGGGGTAGGTGCAGTCCGTCTTTTTAGCCACTACTGAGGCGTATGTTTCCTTAAGCTCTGCGAGGGCTAGTAGAGTATCCACTGGCTTTTTGTGCAAGAGCAGTCTCATCAAGGGAGTTACATCTGACATAAAATATATATTAAAAAACATATATTTAAATGGATATTTTAAAAACAACCAGAAGGCTACCTCTTCACAACCGTGACTTCCAAATAATCCCCTTTCCTCTTAACCTTCACCTTATCCGGATTCACAGGAACAGGAGTGACATAAGTCGAGTTCAAAACAACATCAGAGTCATGGTCAGCCTCACCACCCAAACCCTCTAGTTCCTCGCCCGAGCGAAGCTTGATGTGAATCGAGTTCTCGCTCGCTGAAACATCAATGTTCTCTTCGGAAAAACCCGGAACCCTGGTAGTAAGTACTAAGTACTTGCCTTTATCGACAAACTCTGATTCAAGCTTTAAAGTGGCAGCCATGTGAGCGGAATGTTTCTCAAAAAAAGGTGTTACAGTCATACCCTCAACCACCCGCTTTACACCCGAAAAAACACCATCTTTGGAAGACTCAGTATCATCCCCTTCCAAACTATCTTCTTCATCCATAAAGACCACCAAAAACTATTTTTTCGGTATCTTCCCCACAACGCCCTTTTTGAATGCAGCCCACTCCTTAGTAAGCTGGTCGGTCGCCTTCTTCAAA
>Ga0268279_1000629_pt1 | contig 21515 bp, 19 predicted proteins | sample saktaG_6_FD_190142 | JGI IMG/M metagenome (GOLD analysis project Ga0268279, IMG submission 190142) | Saline water microbial communities from Sakinaw Lake, British Columbia, Canada - sak_2010_1_5_80m | ecosystem: Environmental > Aquatic > Non-marine Saline and Alkaline > Saline ...
TTTGAATTTTGTTCTTGTTCTTCTCTTGTAGCAATTCTTAAATTATCCCAAGTATTATTTGATGGGTTTTGGTCTATATGATCAACGCTAACATTTTTTGTTCCTTTTCCATTTCCATAACACCCAGTAATAATTTGATGCATACTTATTCCACTATTGTTTAAATGGGTTAAAATATAACCATTCGCACCTTTCCCAAAAGTTAATTTTTCTCCATTATTGTGTAAAAGTTCAAAATCTGATATTTTTTTATAAGATGTTTCACATAATTTACAAATAGTATCTTTTTCACAATACATCAATAAATAATCCTTACCATTTTCATTAATTTTCCACAAAGGGTTTTTCATTACATACGCATCTTTTCCCATTAAACTATAATGCCCAGTTATATATTGTATTACATTATATTCATTACGAATAATACTATCATATATATGATAGTAGACAACATTGTTTCTTCTAATATCAAAATTATTGTTGTTTTTAAAAGTATATGTAATGTTTGAATTATCAAATTTATAAATAAAATCTAAAAATGATATCTTTTGATTGTGTCTTAAATAATAAGGATACGCCTTGTTTTCATCATAATATATAAAATTTTTTTGAAAATTAATTATTTCAAATAAATCTTCAAAATCTAATAAAAGGGGGTGTTCATTAAATTTAATAATTCCACATCCCAAATGCTTATCATAGTTATAGTTAAGATTGTAATTCATATTAATATTATAATTTAATTAGTATGAATGTTTTTAAATCAATTTTTTAATTATATTTATGTGAAATATTATATTTCACTTACTTTAATTGGAATAAGCTAAGCCGCCCCAGGCCTAATCTCAAATATTTCTATTCGAGCTTGGACTATCCCTTAAGTTATCATTGAAAGTTGCTAACTTTCTCAAACCCATTCCATTATAGTCTCTGAACCTTCTCCATATGCTTGCATTAGCGCACGTAGGAGCTTGGCTGCAGATTATCCAATCTTTTTCGTTATTACTATGCCCTAGGTCATTACCCTGGGTATTCAAAATGTTTTCACATAGTGAAGTAGTAGAAAAAGCTATAAGGATATTCCCGCAATTTAGAAATGTTGCCTTCATTTGATTAAATAGTCAAACAAAGACTAGCTGGTTATATAATACATTCTGTTGTTGTTGAATGTATATTTGCTTTACACTGTTTATCCACATTAGGAAGCAAATATCTAATGTGGCAGCCAACTGTTGGGCACAGGAAAGTATGCCCGACATAATTCTTAGAACGTTGTAATTGGTTGCGTATACGCGAACCTTTGCCGTCTTGGTTCCTTCAACGGTAGCATTAGACAAGACCAATTGAAGAGTTGCGTTATCAATTCTTGAGAAATTGCACGTGCCTGAGGGCTGGTGCTCTTCTGGCCTCAAAGCAAAGGAATAAACATTAATGCCTTCATCAGGGTTGCGAGTGTGTGATTGATAAGGTTGAACCAAAGAAAAGTAAGTTCCTTCACGTTCAGAGAAGCGGTCTTGTCCGTTCAACTGAAGCTTAGCAGTAACAACTGGGTTTTGTCCCCAGCAATGCAAGTCCAAAGAGGTTTCAGTGAGAACAAATGTTCCGGCATCAGAGACGGTTGAGTTCTCGTTATGACTTCGCTGAAGACCAGAAATTGCCTTAACAAGAGAAGGGTCGACTAAGTTTTGCGATTGACCTCCAAAATTTGGTTCGTTATAAGGATTATCTGGTCCGTGCCAGTATCCAGTGAACCCAGCAGGAATATCATAATCTAATGCTCCAGCATCATCAAAAAGTCCTTGGGCATCAATGTATGACTGAGAATCGGCGGCAATAGCACCTGGTCCACCAAATGCGTGAATTGCGTTTGGAAGAGCATCAATTGCATCAGTGTAGTTAAATGGTTGAGCGCCAAGAACCTTAAATAAAAGGGCATCACACACGAGAGATGAGCAGTAATCAACGTTTTGATCAGGTTGAACAACCCAAACCAATTCCTTAACCGGATGGTTGAAATTGAGCTTAATCTTGTTGGAAGAAGAACCAACAGACTCATCACCAGTGAATTGAAGCTGAGTAATCAAATATTCGTGAGGATTTTGGGCACATCTGCGGCGCTCATCAGTGTCAAGGAAAACGTAGTCAACATACAAAGAAGCAGCAACCAAAGATTGGTTGTAAGCAATAGCAGCTGGAACTGGACGACCAGGAGTATATTGGTTACCAACATATTTTTGTTGACCTGCAAGATCATTTCCCAACGGAGCAGCTCCACTATTGCAACTTAAAGTTGTGACAGCCCACAAGCACTCATCAATTGGACGAATATCAAGGTTAATTTTAACTTCGTGATATTGAAGGGCAATCAAAGGAAGAGCAAGTCCAGGATTGGTACAGAACCAAAATTGAAGAGGAACATATAAAGTTGTTTCAGGAAGGGCATTACGAGGAGCACAAACTTGACGAGGAGCCAAGGAGTCGCAAGGGCCGTCAACTTCAGCGAAAGAAGGATCTGTAATAAAGGTAAGTTGAGTGGTATTACCAATCATCTTGAAGTAACCACGCTCTTGCTCAGAAGTGAGGGTAAGTTGGTTCCAAATGTGCATCCAGTCTCCATATTGACGATCAATTCGTTGACCACCAATTTCAACTTCAACCTGTGCGATCAATTGCTCTCCAGGAAAATCTAACCAACGGGCATAAACGCCAGAACCAACCCCAGCGGCAAATGAGGCAATGCCCATAAGTTGATTAATTTCAGGCAATGTTACCTGCAAATAAGTTCTGTAAGCAAGATCACCATTTCGACTAATAGTACATTGTACACGACGTCCAAAATCTGCCTGCCCATTAAAAGTTTGTTCAATTGATTCAATTGCAAAGTTAGTATATCTGCGATATGTCACTTTCCAAAAAGTAATTTGAGGGTTACCTGTAAGGTATACGTCTTGGGCTCCGTAAGCCACGAGTTGCATTAATCCACCTCCCATTTTATACATTCCTAAAAGAAAAAAAAATTATAAAAATTAATTAATTAATTAAATTTAAATGTAATTTATTTTGAGTTTACTTTCATAATGACGAAAGTAATTTATTTATATCTGCGTTATCTTTCATAAATATGGACAAATATGTTTCATTTAATACTTCTTTTTTTCCTTCGTGATTTTTTTTAAATATATACGAATTTTGTTTTTTTTTAATCGACCAACCATTATCTAAAGCGTTATATAAAAATACCATTTTTTGAAATTTTACTTTATCTATTTCTAAACTTTTTTCATTTTCCAAATTTATTTTTATATCCATTTTTACAATTACATGTTAGTATTTATTTTATTTTTTAACTAAATTTTTATTTTATAAATTCATTGATACTTAATACACAAATATATTAATACTTAATACATTAATATATTTTTAAAATAAACAATTAAATATTTCTACAAAATAATATATATATATTAATGCCATCATTTAAACCAAAAACTTCTAAAAAAATTAAGGTATGTAAAAAATATACATCAAGTCTTGATAGTAAGCATAAAGAGTTTGTTAATGAATTTATGAAAGATGAATTTGATACTATTCCTAGAATTAAAGAAGAAAGATACATGCTTAATAAACAACTTGAATTAGAAAATAAACTTACAATTGAACAAATTATGGAAATTAAAGATAGAATTAAAGATATTAATGAAACAATCAAAGAGTTAAAACACAAAAAAAATTATTATTTTCTTAATAACTCAAAATATATTTTTGAATATTTTGAAAATAAAAAAAATATTAATAATATTGAAGAAACTAACAAAGTAGTTACATCTAAAAATCAAATACTTTTTAACATTTTTAAAATAAAACAAGAAAAAGATAAAAATGTGGATGAAAATAAAAACAAAAATTTAGTTCAAAAATATTTAAGCAATATCGATGAATCTTTTCTTGATATGAATGCATTTGTAAGAGATTCTGATATTTGTCAAAATTGCTATAAAGGAGAAATGATTCCACTTGATGACGAAGGCGTTTTAATTTGTAATATTTGCGCTGTCAATATTCCTTATCTTATTGAAAATGAAAAACCAAGTTATAAAGAACCCCCAAAAGAGGTTTGTTTTTATGCTTATAAAAAAATTAATCATTTTAAAGAAATATTGTCTCAATTTCAGGGAAAAGAAACTACACAAATTTCTAATGATGTAATTGACCAAATTCATCAACAAATTAAAAAAGAAAGAATTGGACTAGCACAATTAACCCACCATAAAACAAAAGAAATTCTTAAAAAATTAGGATTTAATAAATATTATGAACACATCGCATTTATTAAAAATAAATTGGGCATTAACCCTCCGGTATTTAGTCCCGAATTAGAAGACACATTATGCAATTTATTTATGGAAATTCAAGCGCCATACGCTAAAACTTGCCCTGATTATCGTATTAATTTTTTAAACTATTATTATGTTCTTTTTAAATTTTGTGAACTTCTTGAAGAAACCCAATTTTTGCACGATATTCCGTTACTCAAGGATAGGGAAAAACTTATTGAACAAGACGAAACATGGAAGCGAATGTGCGTTGAATTAGATTGGGAATTTATTCCTACAGTTTAATATACTTGTAATTTATTTCCATTTCTATCAAAAATCCATATGTCATATTTATATCCAGACTTTATTGCGGATTCTTGCTTTTCAAAGACATTGTTTTTTTCTTGATTTGTCCAAGCAGATTTTACTTCAATACAACGATTTTGAGATTTAATAAAAATATCTACAAAATGTCTTCTTAATTTGTTAGTTTTATCAGTATACCATAATTCAGGAACTTCTGTTCTATTTGTAAATATATCATCTTCTGAAATATTTTCTATATTAACCAACTCATCAAACGCAAAATTTTCATATCCTTGATAACTTATTGTTTTACCAGATGAAAATGTATATTGTTTAATATTATAGGCGCTTTTAAGCATTACTTCTGACACCTCAGCATTCTGAGAATGATGTGGAACACCATATCTTTCTAAATTGGTTTGTATAACTTTGTTTTTAAATTCTTCTGTTTGTGAAAAGTGTTCTACTCCATATCTTTTAATAGTTGTTTCAATAGTTTTATTTCTAATGTCTTGGTTTTGTTGCGGATTTTCTACACCATATTTTATCATATTAGTTTCAATAGTTTTATTTTTTACTATTTCAGATTGTAATGGACATTCTGTTCCATATTTTTCTAAACTCGTTTTTTTTATTTGTTCCTTAATGTAATTTAACATTGAATGATGTTCTACTCCATATTTTATCATATTAGTTTCAATAGTTTTATTTTTTACTATTTCAGATTGTGATGAACATTTAGTTCCATATTTTTGTAAATTTGTTTCAATAATTTTTAGTTTGCCATTATTTTTAGAACAATTTCCGCAATAGCCATTTAATTTTATTAATTCTCTGAATGGTTTATTAAAATTATTTTCACATTCTTGTGATATACATTTTCCGTTAATTATAGTATCTCTATTTATTGTTTTGCTACTATACTCATTTGTCAATGTTATATTATTTTGATTACAAAACGTGGTTAGATATTGTAAATTATATTTACAATGTAGTTTGTATTTTTGTTTTCCATTTTCTATAGCACAATTTAGGCAATATGGTCCTGTTTTTACAAGTTGTCGAAATGTTTTGTTAAATATTTTTTCACATTTATCGGTTATTGTTTTACAAATTCCTCTAATGTAACCCTCTCTATTCATTTTTACATCTGCGTAATCATTCACTAATTGAATATCATTTGTAAGACAATGTTTATTTAGGGTTTCGTTATTATATAACATCATATCAGGATATAGTAATGTATTAGTTCAATATATAATTCAATTTTATATCGGAATTATATGTTGTAAATTAATTTAAAGATTTATTACTATATTATAGTTAAAATCCCCCAGGCCACCTGACTAAATTTGCACCAATACCAAATCCAGCCCCAGAACGAGCAGATACACCCATTGAAGGAATGTAAGTGTCCAAAATAGCGAAAGTTGCTGCCGCAGTCAAGGCAATTAGGGCAATTTCTTCAAGATTCAATGAACGCTTTGGAATTGCAAAGGCCGCAATAGCAACCATTAACCCCTCAATTAAATATTTAATAATACGCTTAATAAGTTCGGTAACGTCAAACATTTCCATCTTTATATAAATTAAAAAGAAAAAAATATTAATTTAATAAATTAAAACTTAGAATTAAACATTTACTAAATAGTATAAATGAATAAAAACAATGCAAGTAAAAAAGGATTTGAAAGAAAACAAAAAAAGGATGGTTCTTCTAATAATAAATATGTGGATTTATTAGAAGTTGATAAACCTATAGCCGGACAATCTTTTGGTTGTTTTTCGTTTATTTCTCCAGAAAAAATTTTAAAGCAACGTGAAATGTTTTTCTTTGAAGAATTTTTAAAACAATGGGAAATTAATAAATCAATGGAAAAGTTTCACCAATTCCTAAATTTTATTTCATTTAAATATAAATTACAATTTGAAGACGTTATTAAAGATTTTGAAACATTTGTTAAAGAGGAACGAGATACAATTGTTAAATCATCAATTGAAGACGATTACAAAACATTCTTAGATCGCGATGAAGATGAACTTGAAAAAAAATTTAATGTAAAACACAACTTTCAAACATCTGTTAAAGGGTTTAAAGCTAGAGGCAATTTTTCTTCTCAGGAAGAGGCCGAATTACGCGCTAAACTTTTAAGAGAAGTTGACCCAAGTTTTGATATATTTGTTGGACCTATTGGAACTTGGCTTCCTTGGGAACCAGAAGCTTATAAAACTGGAAAAGTAGAATATATGGAAGAAGAATTGAATCACCTTGTTCACGAAAAGAAAAAGAACGAAGAAGTTGCTAAACATACATTTGAACAACGAGTTAAAGAAACTAAACAGAAAGCAATTGATGAAAATAAAAAAAATGCTGATAAGCATGGCACTATCATTACCCAAGACATTGATAATAACGGAAATCTTGTTGGTGTTGGTCACACCACAACTGAACAAACATTTAATTCTGAAGAGATTTCTGTTGCTGATATTAGAAGTGAATTATTTGATGGAGAAAATGTTGTTGTTGGAAAGAGTGATTATGGGCAAAGTCAATTAAAATCTGGACCTTTTGCTAACAAAACGGATTAAAACTAAATTAAAATAATACACAAACTTATATTTTATGTATTATTTATTATTTATTGTATATTTATTATTTTATATGAGTATAGAATTACAACAATACAAAAAAACTAGAATTAATAAATTAAAAATAAAATTTAATAATGACAAATATGCACTGACAATTTATTTTAATAAATTAATAAATAACGTGTTAAATTCCAAAATAAAATTTAATAGTAAAATTTCACAAATTAATAATTTAAAAGTTTCTTATGCGAATCAACTTAATAATTTCACAAATATATTTAATAATAATATCAATAACTTAATCGCGTATCAACCAAATATAGTTACAAATTTTAAAAATAAACGAGCATTACTTATTGGGTGTAATTATAATAATTCAGCATATCAATTGAATGGATGTATTAATGATGTTAACAATATTAAATCTATGATAAAAAATATTGGATTTAATAATATTAATGTATTAACAGATGAAACTGACAAAACCCCCAATAAAATTAACATTTTAACTGAATTAACAAACTTATTAAGTAATTCTAATAACAACGATTTATTATTTTTTTCGTATAGTGGTCACGGGACCCAAGTATTGGATAAAAATGTGGATGAAACTGATGGACGCGACGAAGCAATGGTGCCTTTAGATTTTAACGTTATTACAGATGACGAATTAAAAACAATTATTCAAACATATTTAAAACCTAATGTCACATTATTTGCATTATTTGATTGTTGTAATAGTGGTACTATTTTAGACCTTAAATATCAATATTTAGATAGTTTAAATTATAATAATTACACAGAAAATAATAACGCAATAGATACTTTAGGAAATGTTATAATGATTAGCGGGTGTACAGACAACCAAACAAGTGCCGATGCTTTTATTAATAATACATCACAAGGGGCTATGACATGGGCATTTATTGAATCTGTTAATAGTAAACCCAAATTATCTTGGAGAGAGTTAATACAAAATATGCGCAAATTGCTTACAAACTCTCAGTATACACAAATACCACAATTATCGACAGGAAACATATTTAACATTGATACCGCAATATTTATTTAATTGTTAAATACTTATTATATGATATAAAAAATAGTTAAACTCTTAAATAAAATTCCTACTATATATTATGTTTAAACATTTAGAGCAACTAAATATGGGATATGGAGAACATTTTTTACACTCAATGTCATATTGTTTTATGTCATTATCCGCATCATTTTATTTTTTTATACACGCCATTTACCCAGACGCATTTGAATTTGATGGGTCTAGACAAATTCGTTATCTAAATGAACTATTATCTACAAAATAAGATAAGTATTTCAACTTTAAATAAAATATTTAAAATTTATATTTTATTTAACTTTATAATAGTAATCATTATCAAAAATTGTTTTATTTTTTACACTTCTTGACATTTTGGCAGCTGACATATTTTCATCTTCCGCTGCCTTTGCAATTGTATCCCATGAAGATAAAACTTGTTCACTTTTTAATTCTATTTTTTCAACTTTTTTACCAGTAGATGAAGTAGTTTTATGTTTATATTCGTCTACTTTTAATGAAATTCCATAATAACCTTCGTTTGAACCTTGTTCTGACCAAACTGTTGACTTTAACGCATATTCACACGCATTTAAATATTCTTTTATTTTATTTAAATCGTCATTATCTATTGATTTATTCATTTGTTGTTTCCATCGTTGATATTCTGAAAGTAATGTTGAATTCAATATTTTTCCACTAGGACTAAATTTACACACTTGAAATAAAAATATTTCTACATCATTATTTGTATAACGTTTTTTATACTCAGTTTGTATTAATTTTACACCAATGTAACCATTAACCACTTGATTTTTATTTTGATTTGAAATTCTTGATGGTTTAAATCTAGTATCTAAGTAAGTTTTAAATGCATGAAAAGTATCTTTTTTAGGTTTTATCTTATTCCAAATACGATATGCTCCTTCCATATTTGTAGACGATTCTTCAACATCTAAACGAACAATACACATTGTATTTATAAACTCATTAAATTTGTTAGTTTGTTCATCTTCATTCAATAAAGGATTTTGATAAACAGATACATTTTCTGTTTCAAATAATTGTAGCGTATTCTTTTGTGTTTTTAATTTTTCATTTAATTCATTAATCTCAAGTGATTGAATTCTAATACTTTCATTGTATATTTTTAACTGATTTTTTAATTCTCCATTTTCACTTAATAAATCTTCATTTTGTTTTAACAATTTATTAAAATTATCTATGCTATATGTTTTAGAATGAATAATATCTTTTATGTATTTTGTTAGTTGACTAATAGTAAAATTTGTAGTATTGTATGCTATAATTTCTGTTTTGTTTTTTTCATTTAATGTAATATTTCGTATTTGTTTTTTTATTATAGAATGAGTTTTAATTAAATTTTCTATTTCTACTTTATTTTGTACTTTAAATGCTTCTACTAATGTAAAATTATCATAATGCTTATGATGATCAATAATTCTATTAGATAAATTATTTGTATGTCCAAATTTAATTAATTTTTCATTTGCATCATTACTATTATTAATTGTTCCAAAATATATACATTCTGTGTTTGCTGGAAATTGATTTATTAATGTTTGTTCAATTGCAGTTTGTTTGTCCTTCTCCGCTTCTAAACTAATTTCAATAATTTTTTTATTATTATTTTCTAATTGTGTTTTTAATTCTTCACATTCTTCTTTTGTTATTTCAAACATAATATTTTCAAGTTTAATAAAATAATCATGAACTTCATCTGCTTTTTTTGTTTCAGATTTTAAACAAAATTTTTTAAAGGTCTCAATATTTAACATAAAAATTTCTTTATTGTGTCCTCCTTTAGGTTGATTTGGTTGCTTTTCCGGTTGACAAAGCAATAATTTATAATCTTTATTAATAGTAAATTGTTTTTCTAAAACTCTTTTTGCGTTTACTTTTTGACCAAATCCAAGCCATTGCCATATATTATCTAAATCAATGACAAAATCATTTTTAGAATCATATTTTAAGTAGCAGTAAAAACTTGATAAAAATAATTGTTGTTCGTAATTGGTAAAATTATTTTTCACCTTTTCAACTAATTTAGTTTGATAATTGCCAGATAATTTGGTAATTGGATTGTTTTCAATAAGATTGACTATGTCTATGCTCATATTATATTCTATTATACGAATATGTCTTTATATGGTTTGTTGCTTTAACTAATAAAAAGCAATATAAAGGAATATTATTTTTGTTACCTTCTTTTATATTCATTGCTTTGCCAACTGGCAAAGCAATGATTTATAATTTTATTACCATTTGCTCTTTTTTACTGCTATTTTAGGTCCTTGACCACGTTTTTTTACATTATTTGGGTCATATTGTTCTCCATCATCTTCATCATCGTTGATTTGTTTAGATAATTCCCAAAATTCCTTTGAACCTAATCTAAAATCATTATGCTCATCTGCCTTGTACCAAAATACTTGGTCTTGTAATTTATTAGATTTTGAGTTATTATTGATAACCAAGCACTCAAAATTCTCAGTACATTGGTCCATCACCTGACAAAACGATTCAAATGTAGGAAACATACCAGCGTAATTCTCATAAATACGCTTTCTATTAGCAATATATGGTTCTCTTAAAATAAATACATAATCAATGTTAGTTCTGAGCGTAGGAGGTATGCCTAAAGGATATTGCATTGTGATGAGTAACATGACCTTCCAGTGTCTGCCATTCATAAAGAGGAGACGCATCATTTTATCTCGCGCCCATGTATTATCATAAAGACAATCATCTAAAATTACAAATGTTCTTGGGTCAATAGTGCTTCGTCTAAATGTTTCTATTTCTTTTCTAATTTGTTTTAAAACACCTCTTTGTCTTTTTAAGATATTTTCAATAATAGCAGTATTGTATTCATTATGAATAAACAATTTTGGCACCATTTTTCCGTAAAACCCGTTGCCTTCTTCAGTTCCCGAAATGACTGTTCCAATAGGAATATCCTGATGATAATAGAGCAAATCTCTAACTAAAAAAGATTTACCGGTATCACGTCTTCCTATTAATACTATAACTGGACCTTTGGATTCATTTGGCTTAAAAGTAATATTTTTCATATCAAATCTTTTTAACTCTAAATTCATATATTTATATTAGACATTTAAAACATTTTATATTTACGAATTTTATAAATTATTTGAAATATTAAGGATATTCTCAAATAATAAGTTAAATATAATTTAATTAAATATTTTTATTGACAAATGACGCTTTCAGTAAATTACCAAAAGAGAAAGAATATTAACTTATTTAACAAGTTTCAAACTAACAAGAAAATTAATCTTACGGATACTCAAAATTATATACCAATTTATGACAGATTTTTTGCATTAAATTCTACCAATTGGAATTCTATTAATTTAAATCATCAATGGGCTATATCCGATATTAAAGATTTAAAACATAATGATGATGAACCAGACAACATATTTACTTGCAAACTTAAACATATTTCTGAGGATGATGATATGTCTACCACACAAAAAGTTTTTATTAAAATGGCACCATTATTGGACCCATTCAAATATGTAGTTGGAAAATACAATCACAATGATTCCAACTTATTTAATTTACCATCATTTGATAAAAATGTTAAAGTTCATCCTAAAATTTATGAACATAATAATTCTTCATTTGTTGATGGATTTTTCTCATTTTTAACAAGCAAAGTTTTACATGAACATAAATTTATACACGGACTTGATTATTATGGCTCTTTCTTAGCTATTAAAAATGATTATAATATTAATATTATTGACGACCTTGATTATTTAGTTAAATCCGATTTTTTCAATAAACAACAAAACAAATTATTTAAAGTTGAAGATTATTCTCATTTAATGACTCACGATGAAGTTAAAATATTACAACCTTTAAAAATTTCATCCAGTTTAAAATCTGTATTATCGGTTCAATCTATTGATGATAATATATTTGAAAATATTTTTTGCGAATCATTATCGCTTGAAGATATTAAAACAATCGGACTTGACTTAATAGATATTACTGATTCTAATTTTTTTGACGTTTCTAATCAAAATAAATCTAACACTCTTAAATCTGGGTCCACTTGTTCATCAAGGTCATCTCATACAAATGATAATGATTTGGATGACTTAGAAGATATTCAGGAAGATGATAATACTAATGCTTTTAAAAATAATAATGATAATGAAGATATTAGTGAACAAGAAGAAGAAGATGATGATAAAGATGAAGAAGAAGATGAAGATGAAGATGAAGAAGAATCTATCATACTAACATTTCCAAAATTTCCTGTTCAAGTTATATGTACAGAAAATTGTGAAAATACATTTGATAATTTAATTATTAACGAATCTTTGAACGAGGAAGAATGGTTTTCGGCATTAATGCAAATTATAATGATGTTAATTACTTATCAAAAAATGTTTTCATTTACTCATAATGACCTTCATACTAATAATATTATGTACATTCCAACTAACAAAAAATTTATCTATTATACTTATAAGAAAAAAACATATAAAGTTCCAACCTTTGGCAAAATATATAAATTAATTGATTTTGGAAGAGCAATATATAAATTAAATGGAAAATTATTTTGTAGTGATAGTTTTCAAACTGGCGGAGATGCGGCGACCCAATATAATACTGAACCATATGTTAATGATAAAAAACCTCGGTTAGAACCTAATTTTAGTTTTGATTTATGTAGATTAGCTTGTTCTATTTTTGATTATGTTGTTGATAATTTTGATACAATTAAAAATTTAAATGAATGTTCTCCGTTGGTTAAATTAATAGTTGAATGGTGCATTGATGACAATGGGATTAATGTTTTATATAAAAATAATGGAGTTGAACGTTATCCTGATTTTAAATTGTATAAAATGATTGCGCGATATGTTCATAATCATACCCCCCAAGTACAATTAGAACGTAAGGAATTTAGCAAATTTTTAGTTTCAAGTAAAAATATTATCAAAAATGAAATTATGATTAATATTGATGAATTGCCTTGTTATATTTAGTTAATTATTATATATTATTATAATAATGTCAAACTATGGATTTATTATTACAAGACACGTTAATTCAGAAAAAACAAATCAATACTGGAACCAATGTGTCAAACTAATCAGAACATTTTATCCTTTAAAACAAATTATAATTATTGATGATAATAGTAATGCAGAATTTGTAAAATCCGATTTTGAATATACTAATTTAACAATTATTCAATCAGAATATCCCGGACGAGGCGAATTACTTCCTTATATTTATTATTTAAATTATAAATGGTTTCAAAATGCTATAATTATACACGATAGTTTATTTATCCACCAAAGAATAGATTTTTCCAAATTTAAAATGTCAGTACTACCATTTTGGCATTTTAAATATGATAAAGAAAACTTGCCAAATACATTTCGGTTAGCATCTGCATTATCAAATAATCAAAAATTATTCTACAAAATTAATAAAAAAGAAGAAATTATTATTAATTTTAAAGTTAATAATACAAATGATAACTTCAATGGTTGTTTTGGATGTCAGTGTTACATTAAATTAAGTTTTTTAGAAATGTTACAAAATAAATACAACATTACTAATTTAGCGCATTCAATTTACAATAGAACAGATCGTTGTTCTTTAGAAAGAATTTTAGGACTGATTTTTTGTGAAGAATATCCAAAATTACTCCAAATAAAGTCGTTGTTTGGAGATATTTTTAAGTTTCCTAATGCATTTACTTATAATTATGATGATTATAAGAATGATTTAAATAAAAAAAAAATTATAAAGTCAGTTGTTAAAGTATGGACTGGGCGTTAAAAAGAAGGATTATCTGTAAATGCTAATGGAACTTCTGAAACAACTATTTCATTCATTACTGGTTTTAACTGATCTAATATAAAACTACCAATTATAACACTAATATAAACTAACAAAGAATCTCTAATTAAAAATTTTAAAGGTTTTGGTTCATCATTAATATTAATATATCGCATTTCTAAAAATTTAAAAATAAAAAAAATTACTGATATAATTCCTGATACTAAAAATATATTATTCATATTACAATATATTTTTAGTTTTCTTAATTTCAAATAACGCATTAAATATTTATTATAAAATATCAATATTTAAGCTAAAACTTCAATATCATCTAACAAAATATCTGTATTTAATTTTACTTCTGGTGGATTCATTAGATGAATGTCTAACATATCTAATGGCGCTTCTTCGTTAAAAATCTTAATTTTATCATTATTTTCATCTTCTTCCATTTTTCTTTGTATATTTCTTAATGCACTTATTTCTTCAAGTCTTTCAATTGTTTTTGGAGCATTAACTAGTTCTTCTTTTCCACCTCCCGATAAAACTGAATCTACATCATTAAATTTTAAACTAATATTTCCATCTTTTCCTTCAAATATTGCTTGTGTTTCAGGATTAACAACAGGTTCAATTATTTGTTCCTTTATTTCTTCAATTACATCTTCTTCAATCGTTTCATCCATATATGCCTTTAAAATACTTTCTATTGGAATACTATCTCTTACTGCATTTAATATACATTCTTGAACAATTATTTCCAATTCTCTGTTATGTTTTTGAGTTTGTAAAGAAGCGCAATTCAATTCAAATAGATACACATTTTTGTAAATTTTTCTAGCTACATTAATATAACATTTGTGAATAAAATCGTCTAATTTTGGTATATTAATATCAATTTTCTTTTGTTTTTTACCTACACGCATTGCTGTTAATAATTTAAGTTGTATTATATGAATGCATGTAACCAATTCTTCTAAATAGGAACATCCGCTTTTATCAATAATTCTTTTTTTTTCTGTTTCAATAATACTTACATTCCATTTTGGAATTCTTGAAATTAAATTTTGAAATGTCATTAAATATTTGCCTGTTTCATTGTTATCTTTACAAAGTTTATACGATTCGTCAAATATAGATTTAAACCCTTCAATAATCAGGGGAGTTAATATTGTAAGTAAACGTGCACCCCACTCATTCTTTGATTCATGCAATGAACTAACATTAAAATCATCCATAATAAACATATTTGATTAAATATTTTAATTATTTAAACTAATTAAAATATTTAATAATTTAATAATTTACTAAATTATTTATTTATATAAAGGTTATATTTTCAAGAGATATTTTATTATCTAAAAAAGTAAAATTTATTACAAATATTAATAATAATTTTTCATTTCTAATTTCTTTTTTTATTTTGTTAAATGCTATTAATAGTTCATATCTTTTATCTTGAACTATTGCAAAACATCCATCTTCAATTAATTTTATTACATCTAAGGCATTATAAGCCTTTTCATATAATTTTGTTACAAATAATTGCAAATCTTCATGTTTCATTGTTGGTTTTATTGATTTTTGAATTTCTTTTTTTAACCAATCACTTCTTTGATTTTCTAAATTTGTTAGTTTAAAAGTTTCTTCAAGATTATATTTATACAAATTTATTATTTTACCTTTTAATTCCGGTTCAGAAATATAAATTTCACAAAAACGTGATAAAATTGGTTTTAATAATTTATATTTATCCTCAACAATTATAAAAAAACGTGTATTATGACTAAATAATTCAATACATCTACGTAATGCTGACTGAGCATCCATTGTTAGTTTATCGCCATTAAATAACACTATACTTTTGAAAGTATCTCCTCCATTTGAATGAATATGAGTTTTTGCAAAAAATTTTAAGTCTTCCCTAATAAATTTAATACCCTTTCCATGAGCGCAATTAACATACATTACAAAATCCTTTATTTTTTCTTTATTTCCTTCGTAAATTAACGAAATAAAATCATTGACAATAGTACTTTTTCCTGACCCACTAGAACCATTAAAAATAATATTTGGTATCTTATGAATCGAATAAAAGTATTTTAATTTTTCTTTTATATTTTGATGAATGTCTAATGACATTTAAATGCTATTTAATATTGAAAAAGTATTTTTATATTCTAATATTACATATTTATATTTATATTTTTTATTTATATTTAAATATAAAGAATAGAACCTAAATTTATCATGAATAATTTACCTCAAGGGTTTGATTATATTTTTTATTCAAACAATTATCCAGATTTGTTTAATGCGTATGGATCTAATAAACAATTATTAGAAAATCATTATTTACAACACGGAAGATTTGAACATAGAAAATATTGTAATGTATCAGATAATTTTGATTGGAAAAAATATATTTTATTTAATAGAGATACATTTGACACAATAGATAAATGTACCAAAGATAACGCTATTTATCACTTTTTAAATAATAACCAGAATTTAAATGATTATATTGATGACCATAATGTTAATCATATTTTAAACAAACCTATATATATAGTTTATTATGCATATTTGTATAATGGACAAAAATGGAAAAATATTATAACAGGACAAATGAGAGATATTTATAATAGTGGTATTTTAAAAATAAGTACACTACACGTTGTATTACTAGGAACCCCTAATGAAATACAAGAAGCTAAATTATTATTACAACATATTACTAATGATACTATTCATATTACAGAAGTATATGAAAATTTATATGAGTTTCCGGCTTTAATAAAAATTAGAGAATTAGCTCTAATTAATCCAAATCAAATATTTATTTATTTACATAGCAAAGGCATGGTTAATTGGAACCCATCTCAACATAGAACTTTGGTTGAACAAAAATTAACTAAAAGTACATTCTTAGATTGGGATACTACTTTATTTATTTTTCAAAATTTTCCAGAAATACAAAAAGCAGGGGTTTTCCCTGCAAAAGATGGATTTATGTGGTTTAATTTTTGGTGGGCAAGAGGAAGTTATTTAATTTCGTGTAGTCCAATTGAAATTCCTATTAATTTAGTAGAAAATGACAGATTTATATGTGAATTCTGGTTAGGCGCAAATGGCACCAACACATGGACCGATTCTTATTCTTTAGTAACAAAAAATATACACCATACTAATGACCCTTCTAGTGAAGTATTTACACATACATTAAATATATATTAGACAGCACTAGACAAACTATGAGTATACGGATTTTCTTTAAATGCATTTAAAATATCAGGCGCGATGCGTTCACAACCTTGACAATTATCGTAGTATTGTGGCATATTTGCTCTTCCGTGTGTTTGCATTGAAGGTCCTGCATTTAATATACTTTGTGGAGCCCATAACCTGTTATTTTCTCTATCAGAATCTAATTTTGACATTGTAACATTCATTTGAGAATTAAAATGTTTTGCATTCCCTTGATTTGTGCGCGCTACTACACTTTTTTCTTTTACTTGATTGTTAGTTTGACGATAAACAGCGTCATATTGTCGATTTCCGTGATTAGATGACATTCCCATAAAACTTTCATGATTAACACTATCTCTTTGATTTGCTATTGGAATTTGGTCATTCACTAAATAACCAGCATTATCTTTTTGACTATTAATATACCCATTTGGTTGATAAAGAGTAGTTTCTTTTATTGTTGTATTTGTAATATCTCCTGGAGTTAATACATAGTTTTCAGGAACTTGACCAACCATATTACCATAAATGCGCATATTACAAGAATATTCTTCTTTTCTTGAAGGTTTTAATATATCCATAATTGGACTAATTACTGCTCCAATAGCACTAGAAAATCCAGAACCAAAAGGTTGTGGTTGTTTATTTACTGAACGATTATTTTCATAATTTGTATGACTATTATGACTTTTGTCTGATGATTGATGTTGTAATGGAGCAGTTCCTGTCGCAAATGAATGCCCTACATTAAATCCGTCTAATTGAATTCTTTTTGTTTCTTCATGACATTTAGGAACATAACTTGCTGTTTTTATAACACTATTTGGAGTTCCATGTTGATATGTTGTTGTTTCATTTCTTGTTGATGGTTTTACCACAAAATTTGGAACTAATTGTCCTGCTTTTTCTACTCCAGTTGTAGTTAACCAACGATCTTGAGTATTAATAAAAAAGGTATCTGGTCTATATTTTTCAACTTTTCCTTCAATGCCAACATTTTTTATAACAGATTGCGCTGGACCTTGTAATCCATTAAGATCATATTCTTGTTTTGGATTTGTTGCTATACGAAGTTCATCTACATTTTTTGGCAACCATTTATCACGTACTTCCATACCAGAATTAAAACCATTACTTCCATCTGCGCTATATCCTTTGTCTAAACCAGGACCAACACGAATAGATTCAAATGGCTTAACCATATTATTTCTATTTACTGGATTTTGTCTAGATTGATAAAAATCACTCATATCTGGCATACCATATGTCCATTGAACATTTTCTTGAGGTTTAAACAAAGGAGCTTGTTCTATTTTTTTTATAACTTGAGAACCACTACCTACGTAATTATCTAAAATTGTTTCAGCATTATTATTATTATAAATTTGACCTTTTGGTTTACCACCATTAAAGGGAACCATATTATTATGTTTAAACATGTTTGTTGACATATAATCACCAGTTAAAGAATAAAATTCTTGCATATTATTACTAACAGGAACACCTGCTCTTTCTTTTTGTTCATACATATTTTGATTAAAATATTTGTCAGTTGCCACGTTAGGATTCGGATATTCTTCAACATTATCAATTAGTTCCTTATTATTCATAATTGGATAATTTTGCGGAGGAACATTTGTATTTGGTAAATAATTACTAAATCTAGATTCAGGAGTTTTTTCTTGTAAGTTACTTTTAATTCCCATATTGTTAAACTTTTCTTTTGTTTTTTTTTGATTTGAAATAACATACATTCCGCCTAATGCTACTAATGGTATTGCTAATTCCATATTATATATATATATATAGTCTTTAAAAAAAGTATTAAAATATAAACTTGATATATATTTTATTTTATTATTTAAAGGTCTTTAAATTAATGTTTATATATCTTTTTATGCACTATTTTACTTTATATACATCTGTTGGTAATGTATAACATTGACTATTTCCATGAAGCTCTTTTATAAAATTATCTTTTTCTAAAATTCTTGTGTTTGTATAGTTTTTAAAAGGCATTTCAGTATTTAATTGTGGATTGTTTGGTAAAATATATGCATGATTTTGTTGTAAATCTCTTGCTGTCCACGCTGGCATTATTGATCTACTTTGATCTGTTGTTAAAAATTTATCACATACTGGATAATCTATTGGAGAAGCATATAATGTTTGACGCTTATATTTATCTTTATTTATACAATCTCTATTTAATTGTCTATCTATTCCTAAAAGAGAACTTTGAATATCTGTACTATGTGTCCATAAATTACCTCCCCATTTTTGGGGAATTATTTGAGGGTCTAATATAAAACAAGGTTTGTCACCATTTCCAGGAACATCTAAATACCACCTTTCTTGGTCTGTTTGTTGCTGAAGTTGTTTTGTTATTCTTGCCGGATCATCATGAAATCTTGTAAACGCCATTATATATATATATTTAAATAAATATTAATAATATTATAAACTATTCAATCGTTTATAATAAAACTAATTTGTAAAAATATCACATTTTATTATTTTTACAAATTTTATAACAAATTAAATACATCTATTAATTATTAATTATTTTAAGTATTTATTTTAAGTATTTATTAACACTTTTTATTTCTTCAATCGCATAAATTTATTATGAATTACCAATAAGGTTAACAGAAAAATTTTGATATCCTGTATTATAATAATTTTGAGACATAATATCTAACCTATTTGTATTAGGCAAAATATTGTCATTTAATGTAATCACACTATCCACTATTGTTGCTCCTACATTTGGATTTCCTCCCACTCCTTGTCCACTACTTGTAAAAATACTTGTTCCTAATCCAGTCCAAGTAATACCATCGGACGAATACGCCAGAGTATTTGTTCCCAAACCAGCAGCAACAAATCGGACACCATTCCACGCTACACCATATCCAACACTTGAAAAAATGGTTTTTCCTAATCCAACCCATGTAATGCCATCGTTTGAATACGCCAGACTATTTAATGTTCCGCCACCACCAGCAACAAATCGGGTTCCATTCCACGCTACACCTGCTCCAAAAGTTGTAAAAATTGCTGCTCCTGCTCCAGTCCAACTAATACCATCGTTTGAATACGCAATTGTATTTGTTCCGGAACCAACAGCAACCCATCGGATTCCATTTGTCGCTACTCCTTGTCCACTACTTGTAAAAATTGTTGCTCCTGCTCCAGTCCAAGTAATACCATCGCTGGAATACGCAATTGTATTTGTTCCTTGACCAACAGCAACCCACCTAGTTCCGTTCCACGCTACACCAAATGCGTTTATTGAAAAAGGGGTTGTTGCTGCATCAGTCCAAGTTATACCATCGCTAGAATACACAATACTATTTACTACTGGGTCACCAACTGCAACCCATCGTATTCCATTCCACGCTACCCCCCGACCAGAAGTTAACATACTTGAACCTATTCCAGTCCAATTAATACCATTGCTAGAATACGCAAGACTATTTGTTCCAATGCCACCACCTGCAACCCATCGGGTTCCATTCCACGCTACACAATACGCATTACTAGAAAAAATTGTTGCTCCTAATCCAGTCCAATTAATACCATCGGGCGAATACGCGATAGTATTTGTTCCTTGTCCAACCGCAATAGTTGGTTGTTGTATATATACAGAGTTTTTGTTAATATTCGACGCTACACCAAATGCGGCATTTGTTAAAATACTTAACCCTATTCCAGTCCAAGTAATACCATCGCTAGAATACGCTATACTATTTATTCCGCCACCACCAGCAACAAATCTGTTTCCATTCCACGCTACACCACGACCAAAAACTGAAAAAATTGTTATTCCTGCTCCAGTCCAATTAATACCATCGGACGAATACGCTATACTATTTGTTCCGGAACCAACCGCAACCCATCGAATTCCATTCCACGCTACATTACGACCTAAACTTGAAAACATAATTAATCCTAATCCAATCCAAGTAATACCATCGGACGAATAAGCAATAGTATTTGTTCCTTGTCCAACCGCAACCAATCTGGTTCCATTCCACGCTACACCACGACCATTTGTAAAAATACTTGTTGAACTAGTTACTGGGGTCCAAGTAATACCATCGGACGAATACGCTATACTATTTGTTCCGGAA